>Ga0256841_1001689_pt1 | contig 18393 bp, 17 predicted proteins | sample 356308metaG_FD_185971 | JGI IMG/M metagenome (GOLD analysis project Ga0256841, IMG submission 185971) | Hydrothermal vent microbial communities from Mid Atlantic Ridge, Atlantic Ocean - 356-308 | ecosystem: Environmental > Aquatic > Marine > Hydrothermal vents | place: Atlantic Ocean: Mid... | reverse complement strand
CCTTTAGGCTTCAATAACACACCATGACTGCGCTTAGAAAATTAAAACCCTCAGACAAAACGGTATTGGCCCAATTGCTCAACAACAAAAAAATTTGGGATAATTTAAGAGATGCCATTCCCCATCCCTATCATGAAAGGGATGCCGAAAATTTTATTCAGTTTGCCAACAGCAACCCACAACAACACATTTTTGCCATTACCTACCGGCAAGAGTTGTGTGGCGTTATCGGATTGTTTGTGCAAGGAGACGTATACAAAAAATCTGCCGAAATAGGATATTGGCTCGGCGAACCCTATTGGAATAAAGGGATTATGAGCAAAGCCGTAAAAAAAATGACCACTTACGGATTCAAAGAACTAAAACTAGTACGAATTTTTACAGGCGTTTTTGACCATAACACAGCATCGATGAAAGTACTCGAAAAAAACGGCTACAAAAAAGAAGGTATCTTTAAAAAAGCCGTTTTTAAAAACGGAAAAATGTATGACGAACACAGGTATTATCAATTAAATAAGTTCAATAACTAAATGCGTTTTCTAAAAAATATATTCGGCAAAAAAGAGAATACCATACAATCGTATGCAGATTTTTGGCATTGGTTTCAACAAAACGAAAAACAATTTTTTAAGGTTATAAAGCAACACACTAATATAGAAAAAGCATTCTTTGACAAACTCTCCCCTAAATTACAGCAGCTCAAAGACGGACTCTTCTTTTTAACAGGCATGAGTGACAATAATACTGCCGAACTGATTATCACTCCCGATGGCATTGTAAAAAATATCGTTTTTGTAGAAGAATTAGTCAATGCAGCACCAACGTTAACCAATTGGAAATTTACAGCCCTAAAGCCCGCTACCGAAATTGAGAATTTAAGTATCAAAATGGCCGGTTATCATTTTGATAACAAACACCTGTCATTTTATGAAAATAGCCATCAAGATTTTCCTGATGAAATTGACATCACCGTAGTACATCAAGACCTCACAGAAAAAAACAAATCGGAAATAACCACCGGAACCTTTATCTTTTTAGATAATTTGTTAGGAGAATTAAACTTTGCCACCACCATAGACAATTTAACCGTGGTGGGAAACGAAGCAGTGGCCAACGAACTCATTCCGATTGAAAAGTTAAAAGATTTTTTACGTTGGAGGCAAAAAGAGTTTGTCGAAAAATACGACGGAATCCGCTACCTTACCGAAAAAGATGCCTATGCCACAATGGAAGCAACATTACCTAACGGAAAACCCTTAATTGCCTTAATCAATACCGATTTGTTACAATGGGATGGCAAGGCTTCACATCCGTGGATTGTACATATAGAAATCAACTATGACGGAAAAAATAATAACGGAATGCCCGATAAAAATACCTATGAACGCCTCAATAAAATTGAAGAACAAATGATAAGTGAACTCAAAGATGCTGACGGATACCTGAATATTGGCAGGCAAACCGCTGACAGTGCCCGTGAAATCTATTTCGCTTGTAAAGATTTTAGAAAGCCTTCAAAAGTTTTACATAAAATTTGTAACGCATACAAACACTCGCTCAAGATGAATTACGATATCTACAAAGATAAATACTGGCAATCGTTTAACCGCTTTCAACCCCAACAATAGTAAATTGTATCAGTACTGACAAAAATTAATCATTTTTCGTATATTTTCAAAATTGGTAACTATTTAGTTGCTCCATTTTGAGACAGAAAATAGCTATTTTTTGGGCTGGAGAAGGGAAATTTTCTGACGCATAGCAGGACTACGCAAGGAAAATTTCACAAAAACAGGCGAAAAAAGAGCATTTTATGGACGAAATGTGAGTGGCTGAATAGTTACAAAAGTTGCTATCCGTAAAGGCATCACAGATTTTTAAAACCCGTTAGGCGTTAAAACGAAAGAGCCAATGCTTAAAATCTTAGGCTATCATGATTTGTCTTTTGGTAAAACAACCCAAGAATAGTATGAGTAAGTAATACTTGGTAAAATACTTATTTCACATACAGATATTACATCACTTGCAGATAATGGAACAAAATTTGTACATTTGCTATACGAAAAGTACGGAAATTATGGATTTACAATTAACAAAATTAGAGCTTATCGAAATGCTTTTAAATACAAAAAGAGAAGCTGTTTTAAAGAAAGTAAGAGCTATTTTGGAGGCAGAACAAGATGATTTTTCATTGACAGAAGAACAGTACAAAATCATTGATAAGCGAAGGGAAAACTATTTGAACGGAGAAGGAAAATCATTGACTTGGGAACAAGTTAAACAAAACGCTTTAAAGGCAATATCTTGAAATACGAATTAATAATTAGCGATGAAGCTGAATTTGAAATAATTGAAGCATCAATATATTACGAAACACAACAAGTAGGATTAGGAAAACGTTTTTTAGCACATTTACAAACGTATTTAGACAGAATACAAACATATCCGGAACATTTTAGTATTAAGAGAAAACCTTATCGAGAAGCGTTTATTAGAAAATTTCCTTATTTGATTATCTATGAATTAATAGAAAATAAAGTGATTGTTTTTTCTGTTTTCAATACTTGGCAAAACCCGGAAAAGAAGAAGAAATAATCTGCGCAAACAAGATTAGCTAAACAAAACCTCTCAATTTTAACATATAAATAATTCAAATGCCTTTGTTTTTGTTTTATGCTGTTAAGGTTAAACCCGCCAAAACCATCACCCACCAAATGATAGGAATACTCTCTACAAAAAAAGAACTGTAATACCGATGCTGGGTTTTGGTAGCTTTAAACAAAAAAGACAAGGCAATTACCGCTACAAAAAAATGAATGCGTAACGGTACCGCCGTAACCGGTACTTTTAAAAATTCCATTCCCAAAAAAAGCATCAAAAAAAACAATCCTACCTTTTTAGAAGCATTAATTCCGATAACTTGCGGCAATGTTTTTAAGGCATCGTCATCATAATCTACATCCCTGATATCAAACGGAATGGTAATCGCTGCCACAAACAAAAACCGCTGTACAAAAGTGAGCACAACAACTTTATCTATTTCAATATGGTAATTTACCAAAGGTACCAATACTGTTACCCCAGCCCAAGAAATAGCAATCAAAAATAATTTTAAAAAAGCTACACTGCGCAATGCCAATGAGCTATGCTTCTTTACACCAAAAGGCACCACATAAAAAAACGTAAACAACCCGAAAGGTAACAACCACAGCAAAGCGGCAAACTGCAACTGCAAAGCCAAATAAAGAAGTATCAATACACATATAAATGTAAGTCCTAAAATCAATTTTTTACGCGATTTTAGAAACTCAAAAATCCATCCTTGAATCATTGAAATTCGATACAATCGGATAAAATTATACGAAGCAACCGTCGAAAAAAAGACAAAAAAAGGTACTAAATTATCGGTAATACCATATGCTAGCAAGGTGATTTTCGTCAAACAAAAAACAGCAAAACCAACATGGATATTGCTCAAAATATAAAAATCAAAGATTCTTTTTAAGGTACGCATCCTACAAAAATACTAAAAGAAAATACAGTCGGTAAATTATACTTTTTCGCAATGCTAAATAATACTTTTTTAAGTACATTTGGACAGAAAATAAATCTCTATAAATTCCTGATAAATGAAAACAGATTCATTTGTAGAAAGGCATCTCGGCCCAACTCATAACGAAGTCAGTGAAATGCTGGCAACCATTGGCATCAAAAGCCTTGACGAATTAGTAAACAATACCATTCCCACTCATATTTTATTACAGCAGCCCCTCAATTTATCACCGCCGATGAGCGAATATGAGTTTAGTGCTCACATACAACAATTGGCAGCTAAAAATAAACAATACAAAACCTATATCGGCTTGGGTTATCATTCAACCATATTGCCCGCCGTAATACAGCGCAATATTTTTGAAAATCCCAGTTGGTATACTTCCTATACACCCTATCAGGCAGAAATTTCGCAAGGCAGGTTAGAAGCCCTGTTAAATTATCAAACCATGATAAGTGACCTTACGGGAATGGAAATTGCCAATTCGTCATTATTAGACGAAGGTACCGCCGCTGCCGAAGCCATGATAATGCTCTTCAATGCCCGTTCAAGGAGTCAGAAAAAAGCCGGTGCCAATCAGTTTTTTGTCTCAGAAGATGTATTGCCCCAAACCATTGCCATTTTAAAAACAAGGTCAACACCACTCGGCATAGAACTCGTTTTCGGCAACCACCAAACCGCTGAATTTACTCCAGATATATACGGAGCCATCGTTCAGTACCCAACCAAATACGGACAAGTTTATGATTATACCGATTTTATCTCACAAGTCCATGACAACGATACCAAAGTAGTAGTAGCGGCAGATTTATTGAGTTTGGCTATCCTTAAATCTCCCGGCGAAATGGGCGCTGATGTCACCGTTGGCACCTCTCAACGTTTCGGAATTCCCTTAGGCTACGGAGGGCCTCATGCCGGATATTTTGCCACCGGTGAAGCCTATAAACGACTCATTCCCGGTAGGATTATCGGCGTTACCATTGATGCTAACGGCAACCGTGCACTACGAATGGCACTACAAACCCGAGAACAACACATCAAAAGAGAAAAAGCAACTTCTAATATTTGTACCGCCCAAGTACTATTAGCGGTCATGGCCGGAATGTATGCCGTGTATCATGGGGCTAACGGACTCAAATACACTGCGAAGAGAATTCACTCGCTGGCAAATACCCTAAACGAAACCATCGAAAAATTAGGCTTACAACAACTGAATTCTACCTATTTCGATACCCTACAAGTCAAGGTTGCCAATGCTGCCAAATTGAAATTTATTGCCGAAAGAAACGAACTGAATTTCTTAATTATCAACGAGACTACCATCGGTATTTCCCTCAATGAAATCACTACCGATAACGACTTAAATACCATCGTTAAAGTATTGGCAGAAGCCGAACACAAAGACCCTATTCTAATCAATAACTGTTCGCTCTGTGAAAGTATCCCCAAAAATCTCATCCGAAAATCAGAATTTCTAACCCATGAGATTTTTAAAAAATACCATTCAGAAACAGAAATGATGCGGTATATCAAAAGGTTAGAACGCAAAGATATTTCGCTTACCGATTCGATGATATCCTTAGGTTCCTGTACCATGAAATTAAATGCCGCTACAGAAATGTTGGCATTGAGTGCTACAAGTTGGAACAGTATCCACCCGTTTGTTCCCAAAGAACAAGCCCAAGGCTATCAAGAAATGTTAAAAGGCTTAGAAGACGATTTGACGGTTATTACCGGATTTGCGGCTACTTCATTACAACCCAACTCAGGTGCCCAAGGAGAATATGCCGGACTGATGACCATTAGAGCCTATCATGCGTCTAGGGGCGAAGGCCATCGAAATATCTGTTTAATTCCCGCTTCGGCACACGGTACCAATCCCGCTTCAGCAGTCATGGCAGGTATGAAAGTTGTTGTGACCAAAACCTCAGAAGACGGTAATATCGATGTCAATGACCTCAAAGAAAAAGCCGAATTACACAAAGAAAACCTCGCTGCCTTAATGGTAACCTATCCGTCAACCCACGGCGTATTTGAAAGTGCTATTACTGAAATTACCGAAATTATCCATCGCAATGGCGGGCAAGTATATATGGATGGTGCCAATATGAATGCCCAAGTAGGATTGACAAATCCGGCTACCATTGGTGCAGACGTATGCCACCTCAACCTTCATAAAACTTTTGCCATTCCGCATGGTGGTGGTGGCCCCGGTGTAGGTCCCATTTGTGTAGCCGAACATTTAGCACCTTTTTTGCCTACCAATCCTGTAGTAAGTACCGGTGGCAATGAAGCTATCCCTGCCATTTCTGCGGCCCCTTGGGGTTCTGCCTTAGTCGATTTGATATCGTATAGCTATATTAAAATGTTAGGCGAAGAAGGACTCAAAAAATCAACCATCTATGCCATTTTAAACGCCAATTATATCAAAACCCGCTTAGAAAAACACTATCGTATTCTGTATACCGGCGAAAAAGGCTTTGCGGCACATGAAATGATTGTTGATTTTAGGGAGTTTAAAGCCAATGGCATCGAAGTAACTGATGTTGCTAAACGCTTGATGGATTTCGGGTTTCACGCCCCTACCGTTTCATTTCCGGTAGCCGGTACCCTAATGATAGAACCTACCGAAAGTGAAAGTAAAGTAGAACTCGATAAATTTTGCGATGCTTTAATTCAAATAAAACACGAAATTGACAGTTATGTCAACGGCGAAGATTCAGTATTAAAAAATGCGCCTCATACCCAAGAAATGCTTACCCAAGACGAATGGAAATTCAGCTATTCGAGGCTAGAAGCGGCATTTCCGTTGGCGTATGTTGGCGAAAATAAATTTTGGCCACCGGTACGGAGAGTAGATGATGCCTATGGCGACCGGCATTTAGTATGTTCTTGTAACCCAATTGAAGACTATATCGAAGCGTAAATTAACGGTAACTTTTGTAAAAAAACTTAAAACAGTACCTTTGCAGTCACCCATTTTTAAGAATGAGTGTTTATAAAAGAAATGAGCCGTACTATCTTGATAGTTTTCGAGACAGATAACAACCGGAATGATGATTAGCAAATTCCATATGCCTGTCAGTAATGCAGGCATGACAAAAAAAGTGAATAAAATATAAACGGATGAAAAAAATAACCAAAGAAACCTATTTACAATGGTATAAAGATATGCTGTTTTGGCGCAAGTTTGAAGACAAATTAGCAGCAGTTTATATCCAACAAAAAGTAAGGGGTTTTTTACATTTATACAATGGGCAAGAAGCGGTACTCGCGGGTTCATTATATGCAATGGACTTGACCAAAGACAAAATGATTACCGCCTATCGAAATCACGTACAACCTATCGGAATGGGCGTTGACCCCAAAAAAGTAATGGCAGAGCTTTTCGGAAAAGTTACCGGTACCTCAAAAGGAATGGGCGGTTCAATGCACATATTCTCTAAAGAACATCGTTTTTATGGAGGCCATGGCATTGTAGGCGGACAAATTCCGCTAGGGGCAGGCATCGCCTTTGGCGATAAATACCACGGCCACGATGCCGTTACCCTAACCTATTTTGGTGACGGTGCAGCACGCCAAGGCTCTTTACACGAAACTTTTAATATGGCGATGCTATGGAAATTGCCCGTAGTGTTTATCGTAGAAAATAATGGTTATGCAATGGGTACTTCTGTAGAACGTACTGCCAGCCACGAAAATATTTGGAAATTAGGATTGGGCTACGAAATGCCTAGTAGACCTGTTGACGGAATGAACCCTATCAAAGTTGCCGAAGCGGTATCAGAAGCTATCGACCATGCCCGAAAAGGCAATGGCCCCTCATTCTTAGAAATGAAAACCTATCGGTACAGAGGGCATTCTATGAGCGATGCACAACATTATAGAACCAAAGAGGAAGTAGCAGAATATAAAAAAATTGACCCTATCACACAAATGCTAAAAATTATCAGGGATCATAAATACGCTACCGAAGATGAGATAAAAGCCATTGAAAAAGATGTAAAAGCAAGGGTTGCCGAATGTGAAAAATTTGCCGAAGAATCACCTTATCCCGAAAAACAACAATTATACGATATGGTATACGAGCAAGAAGATTATCCGTTTCTAAAACACCGGTTATAGTAGTGTTCAGTTAACAGTAAACAGTGGCAGTGTTCAGTTGGCAGTGTAATGGCAGCTAGCTTAGGCTTGCAAAATATCAACTAATAGTACAAGAGAGAGACAAATTAGGAAGCGGTCTCAAAAAAATAAGTAAAATAACAATCCCGATAGCTATCGGAACAAAAAATAAATTTTAAATTATTGAGATTTTAAATTTGGAATTTGTTTACTTTTAAAAAAATTAAAATTTTATGGCTCAAGTAATTAACATGCCCCGTTTAAGTGACACTATGGAAGAAGGTGTGGTGGCAAAATGGCTAAAAAAAGTTGGTGATAATATCGAAGAAGGTGATATTTTAGCCGAAATAGAAACCGATAAAGCTACCATGGAATTTGAATCTTTTTATGAGGGCACACTATTGTATATCGGTATCAAAGAGGGCGAAACGGCAAAAGTAGACTCCTTATTGGCCATCATTGGCGAAAAAGGCGAAGATATCTCGGCATTGCTAACTGACAATACTAAGGAAGAAACCACAAAAAATAAAACCGAAACCACAGCAAAAAAAACGGTAGAAGAGAAAGCCGAAGAAACAAAAAAAAACAACGATGAAGTTGAACTCCCCGAAGGAGTAGAGATTATCACCATGCCACGGCTCAGCGATACCATGGCTGAAGGTACTGTAGCCACTTGGCTAAGGAAAGTTGGGGATGCCGTTCATGAAGGTGATATTTTAGCCGAAATAGAAACCGACAAAGCAACTATGGAATTTGAATCTTTCTACGAAGGCACCCTTTTGTATATTGGTGTTGATGAAGGCAGCTCTGCTCCGGTAGATAGTGTTTTGGCGATTATCGGTAAAAAAGGAACCGATGTTTCTGAGGTGATAGTTGCTATTAAAAAAGGTGCTTTTTCAAACGCCGAGAAAACACACGAAAACACTGAAACCAACGCTGCTACCCCTACAACAGCAGCGGTGCCTCCAACCGTGGCACCTGCCACTGCTGCAACTACCGGTGGTATCATCTCAAATTCAAAAGTAATGGCTTCGCCATTGGCTAGAAAAATTGCCAAAGAAAAAGGTATTAACTTGACACAAGTAATAGGTACCGGCGAAAATGGGCGGGTGATTAAAAGAGATATTGAAAACTTTACCCCAAGCCGGTCAGCAAATGCCCCATTTGTACCTAGCGGGCAAGAAAATTTTGAAGAAATTGCCAATTCACAAATGCGTAAAGTTATTGCACGACGGTTAGGAGAATCAAAATTTAGTGCTCCGCATTATTACCTAAACGTTGAATTCAATATGGATAATGCTGTGGCGTTCAGGCAACAATTCAATTCGGTACCCGATACAAAAATTTCATATAATGATATGATTGTCAAAGCAGTAGCATTATCATTAAAACAACACCCTCAAGTAAATTCACAGTGGTTTGATGATAAGATACGCATCAACCACTACGTACATATTGGTGTTGCTGTGGCCGTTGAAGACGGATTGGTAGTACCTGTACTACAATTTGCAGACGAACAAAGTTTACAACAAATTGGCGCTAAAGTAAAAGACTACGCCGTACGCGCTCGAAATAAAAAATTAACGCCTCAAGAAATGGAAGGCAGTACCTTTACCATTTCTAATCTAGGCATGTTTGGCATTACTGACTTTACATCGATTATCAACCAGCCGAATACAGCTATTTTATCAATAGGTGCCATCGTACAGAAACCTATTGTTAAAGATGGGCATGTAGTTGTTGGAAACACAATGAAATTGACCATGGCGTGTGACCATAGGGCGGTTGACGGAGCCACCGGAGCCCAATTTTTATTGACCCTTAGAGGCTATCTTGAAAATCCGGTAACAATGTTGGTGTAATTGTTTTTACTATTTGCCTTGTTCTTTAAGCGCGGTACCCTTGTCTTTATCTACTGCCTTTACGGCCGCTGAATCTTCAACTTTCAAAAGGTTCAAGCCATCGTATTTTACCAAATAGATACCTTTGTTTTCAAAACCTTTGCCGGGTTTTTTGGCATATTCGAATTTACAAGAAGTACGCTCAGAAATACCGGCGTTAAAGGCACTGTCTACATTCTTTGAATGACTTGCCAAACGCAGCAACGTATCATACATAATATCAAATCCTTTAAAAGCAAATTCTGTAGGCTCGGCATGGTTTACAGCTTTGTATTTTCGTATAAATTGCTGTACATTTTTATTTTCATAATCTACAAAATTGGTCGTTGGGAAATGAAAATTTACCCTTGCCAAATAATTATTATCCGCCCTTTCAAAATTACTTCCATAACCTAAGGTGAATAAAGTAGCGTTGATTTCTTCGGGAAGTACCCCTAAATTATTGATGGCTTCAGAAGTAACAACATCGTCTTTAGTAATTAAAATAAACCAATTTTCTTTTTTTTCTTGAATGGCTTCCTTGAACAAATCGAGTTTGATATATCCTTTTTCAGGTTTTAAAACCGCTACTTTCTGAACAGAATCTAAGGTATTTAACGTTGCCACAATCCTATTGACTCTCGGTGCATTTTCTTTTTCATCATCGGCAATAACAATTAAATGTTGTCCGGTATAATTTCGTTTTATATAGTCTAACACTTTATTGGCCAACAATTCGTCAGAAGGCACTTCTTTAACCATGCTTTTAGAAGCAAATACCGAATGGTCTTTTGAAGAAGCCGGTGAAATAATTGCTAAAGAATCAATACGCAGGCCTTGTGATACAAATTTTACATTATTTAAAAACATAGGGCCAACAATGGCGTCAACATTGTCAAAACGGTTGTTTTTTAAGATGCTTGAAATGGTGGCAATGCTATTTTCAGTATCAAAAACGTTTACAGATACCGAAATACCCTGTTTTTTAATAGAATCTAAGGCTATCATCGCCCCTAAATAAAAATCGGTTACCCTGTTTAGCCTTTTGGCCGCTTTTCTCTTATTCTTATCTTCTGCATTGCTATCAAAACTGATGCTTTTATTTGACATAAACGGCAGCATCATCGCAATTTTTAAATGCGTATTTTCCGGAATATTCGGCACAAAAATACTGGTATTGGCTGCTAAAGTAGCTTTGGGTATACGTATCAACATACCTTCTTTTACCCCATCCTCTAAATCGGGGTTCAAGGTTATCAACTCTTCTTGAGAAATTTTAAATTGTTGGCTTAAGCCGAAAAGTGTTTCCCCTTTTTCCACTTGATGGATCATAAAATCGTCATTGGCATCCGGAATGGCCTCTGTATTGGGTACATTGATAATGGTGGTCATTTTCAACACCGTTCCTTTTAAATCAGGATTCAGGTTCTCTAACTTTTCTACGGTAATTCCGTAACGCGTAGCAATACTGTATTTTGTTTCTTTAGGCCTTACCAAATAAGGTTTTGTATCTTTGGTTTCTGGAGTAGCCATTGCTGCCATCTTAGCACCTGCTTTTATTGGTATTTTTATGATTTGGCCAGCTTTTAAATTGCCTGTCCTAAGTGCTAAATTGTGCTTTCGCAATATTCTTTTGGCCACTCCGAATTGTTTTCGCAACCTGTAATAATTCTCTTTCGGCAACACTTTGTGGTACAAAAACCCGTCTTTTACGTAATCGCCTTCTACTTGCGTGTCAAGTTCCGGTTTATACTCTTTATTAGGGACAATAATCAATTGGCCTTCGGTAAGCCCTTCTTTAATATCAGGGTTTAGCTGTAATAGCGTATATGGCGTAATGGTTAATTTTCTGCAAATGCTCTCAACGGTTTCTCCTTTAAGCACGGTATAAGGTATGTGCTTTTTATTTTGAGAAAAAACGACAATGGTCGCTAAAAAAAATAGTACTACTAAAAATTTTAATCTATTCATCCTTTAATTGTATTGGTCTTACTCTTTGGTATAATGCAATGTTTATTTTTACAAATCGATTTTTTATTCCCATTCAATGGTAGCCGGTGGTTTTGAGCTAATATCATATACTACCCTATTAACACCTTTTACTTCATTTATAATTTTATTTGAGATTTCTTGCAAAAACTCATAGGGCAAATTTACCCAATCTGCCGTCATTCCGTCTGTTGATGATACGGCACGCAACACAACGGCTTTTTCATAAGTACGTTCATCACCCATAACACCAACTGAATTTACGGGTAATAACATGGCTCCTGCCTGCCAAACATCATCGTACAACTTCCATTTTTTTAATCCGTTAATAAAAATAGCATCTACTTCTTGCAGTATGCGTACTTTTTCTTCGGTGATATCGCCTAAAATCCGAATGGCCAATCCGGGCCCCGGAAACGGATGCCTCCCTAACAGTTCATCATCAATATGCAATGTTCTTCCTACGCGCCTTACTTCATCTTTAAATAACATCCGTAAAGGTTCTACAATCTTTAATTTCATATAATCGGGCAAGCCTCCAACATTGTGGTGCGATTTTATGGTTGCAGACGGGCCTTTAACAGAAATCGACTCAATGACATCTGGATATATGGTACCTTGTGCCAACCATGACACATCACTGATATGATGTGCTTCATCATCAAAAACTTCAATGAACACTTTACCGATGGCTTTTCGTTTTTGCTCAGGGTCATCAATTCCCCTTAGCTCTGACAAAAAACGTGCCGAAGCATCTACGCCCTTAACATTCAATCCCATGTGCTGATATTGGTCTAACACATTTTGAAATTCATTCTTTCGCAACAATCCGTTATTAACAAATATACAATATAAATTTTTTCCGATAGCACGATGTAATAATACTGCCGCTACGGTAGAGTCAACACCACCAGAAAGGCCTAAGACCACTTTATCATTTTTCAATTTTTCTTTCAGCTCGGCAACCTTGGTTTCTACAAATGAATCGGAAGTCCAGTTTTGCGCTACCTTAGCAATTTTTACTAAAAAATTCTTCAGCAATTGTTTTCCGTCAGTGGTATGGTATACTTCGGGATGAAACTGTATGCCATACGTATCTTCCCCCTCAATTTTAATAGCGGCATTTTCTACGTCTTCAGTACTCGCAATTTTTTTAAAATTCTCAGGGAGTACCATAATAGTATCGCCATGGCTCATCCATACTTGTGAGCCTTCACCGATACTGTCAAACAAATGGCACTCTTTATCTATATATGATACTTTTGCCCTGCCGTATTCCCTTGTTTTAGAAGGCGCTACTTCACCGCCAAATTTGTGTACCAAATATTGCGCTCCGTAACATATTCCCAGTAAGGGTAAGTTTCCTTTGATTTCTTCAATATTCGGATGTGGGGCTTCCTCGGCATATACCGAAAACGGGCTACCCGATAATATAACCGCTTTGTACCGGTCAAAAGAAGGATGGTGATTGTATGGAAAAATCTCACAAAAAATATGAAGTTCACGAACTCTTCGCGCAATTAATTGTGTATACTGTGAGCCGAAATCTAAAATAAGTACTTTTTGTTGCATTTGCAAAAGTAACTTTAATTCGTAAAACTTAAAATGGTTTTACCAAATATTTAGTACTTTGTGTGAGATGATGATTATAATTGATGTTCAAATTTGTAAGATGAAAAAATTACTATTTTTTATTTCTGCCCTTATACTTGTGGGTATTTCAGGATGGAGCCAAAGCAAAACCTATCAAAAGGAAAAAACTAAAAAAATTAAGGTGGGTTCTGTTTTTACCAAAATTATCAACAGGGAATTGCCGGCCGATATTGTTTATGAAGATGATGATATTATTGCTTTTGTACCTTTACGGAAACAGGCTCCTATACATTTACTGATAGTTCCGAAAAAAGAAATATATACCCTAAATGATATAAAAGATGAAGATACGTTGCTGGTAGGAAAATTATTTTTGGTAGCAAAAAAATTAGCGAAAGAGAATGGAATTGCCGAAACCGGATACCGGTTAACTATTAATACAAATGAAGATGCCGGGCAATCTGTTTTTCACTTACACGTACATTTATTGGGAGGCCGAGCCCTTGGCACCATGGTTAATCAAAAAGAGTGATTTTATGTAAAGAAACCGAAAGTTCGGTGGCTCATTAGGCCCTACACTACCAACCGCCAATGCATTTAGGTTAAATTTTATACCTTAGCCTAATTCATAAACAATCTTACCTTAATATGAAATATCATAAACCAACACTCTTATTTTTTGCTTTTATTCTTTTAGCCAATAGTATTTTTTATGCACAGCAAGACAATTCAAATCCGGGCGATGGCCCTTATCCGCAATTGATTATCAGAGGGGTCACATTAATCAATGGCAATGGTGCCCCGCCAATTGGACCTGTAGATATCGTTGTAGAAAATAATATTATTAAAGAAATTAAGGTTGTGGGGTATCCGGGGGTTGCTATCGATTCTAAAAGGCGGCCTGTACTAAAAAAAGGCGGTAAAGAACTGAATGCCGAAGGTATGTATTTATTACCCGGTTTTATTGATATGCACGGCCATATTGGCGGCGTGCCTCAAGGTGCCGATGCCGAATATGTTTTTAAATTATGGATGGCACATGGTATCACAACCGTAAGGGAGCCAAGTGGCAGAGGGCTTGATTGGACATTACGCTTAAAAAAACTAAGTGCCCAACATAAAATCATCGCCCCGAGAATTATTGCCTATACCGCTTTTGGCGAAGGTAGCAAAACGCCGATAAGCACTCCCGAAATGGCTAGGGAATGGGTACGTAATAATGCCAAGAAAGGTGCCGATGGCATCAAATTTTTTGGCGCCGAACCTGCCATTATGACGGCGGCATTAGACGAAAATAAAAAATTGGGCTTGGGCTCTGCTTGCCATCACGCACAAATGAGTGTTGCCAGATGGAATGTATTGCATTCTGCAAGAGCCGGATTGACCAGTATGGAACATTGGTACGGATTGCCGGAAGCCCTTTTTGAAGATAGAACAGTACAAGATTATCCGCTTAATTATAACTATAATAATGAACAACATCGCTTTGAAGAAGCCGGTAAATTGTGGCAACAGGCCGCCAAACCTTATTCAGAACATTGGAATGCCGTGATGAATGAATTATTGGCATTAGACTTTACTATAGACCCTACATTTAATATTTACGAAGCCAGCAGGGATTTACAGCGTGCCCGAAGAGCCGAATGGCACGAAGATTATACCTTGCCTTCACTATGGCGGTTTTTCCAGCCGAGTAAGATTTCTCACGGTTCATACTGGCATTATTGGGGCACGGAACAAGAAATAGCATGGAAGAAAAATTATCAACTGTGGATGGTCTTTGTCAATGAATATAAAAATAGAGGCGGTCGGGTAACTACCGGTTCTGACTCGGGGTTCATTTTTCAATTATACGGTTTTGCTTATATCCGAGAATTGGAATTGCTGAGAGAAGCCGGCTTTCACCCGTTGGAGGTAATCAGGGCTGCCACTTTAAACGGTGCCGAAGCACTAAAAATGGACGCCAATATTGGCTCGGTAGCCGTAGGCAAATATGCTGATTTTGTGATTGTAGAAGAAAATCCTTTAGAAAATTTAAAAGTTTTATACGGCACAGGTGCTATTAAACTAACCGAAGCAAATGAAGTAGTTCGTGTAGGAGGCGTAAAATATACCATTAAAGACGGCATTATCTATGATGCTAAACAATTATTAGCCGATGTAAAACAAATGGTGAAAACAGCCAAAGAAAAAGAAAATTTTACCATTTTACAACCCGGTGTCAAAAAGTAAGTTGTCTTAACATAAAAATTCCGCCTTATTTTTTATGAAAAAAACCGTTCAACTTTTACTTAGTATAGCCGTTGCCGTTTTACTGATACAAACCCTGCGTTTTAAATTTACGGCACATCCTGAGAGTGTTTATATCTTTAGTAAAATTGGTATGGAACCTTATGGCAGGGTTGGCATTGGTATTTTTGAACTCATTGCGGCAATTTTACTTCTTGTGCCCAAAACGGTATGGGCAGGTGCTTTGCTAACCTTAGGTATTATGTCAGGCGCTTTACTCATGCACATTACCATTTTATGCATTGAGGTAAACGAAGACGGAGGCCTGCTTTTTTATATGGCATTGCTTATTTTTGTACTTTCTTTGACTATTTTGTGGATGAATAGAAAAAATTTACCATTTATTGGCAAAAAGCTGTAATTTGTTAGTTTTTATTGTTTTACACCTATTAAAAGGTTATATTTGTACAAATTGATTGTTATGAATCAATGGACACCCTAATTTTCTGTCACATATTTTCTATAGTTTTGATATAGAAATTTTAAATTATTAACATGAGTACCATGTACTCACAAAATTGCTATGATAATGTTAACCGATTTAATAAAAAAAATTGATAAAAATACAGAGGTAATAGACTATGCTGTTTCGAAGTATTTTGCAAAACGCTTAGGTGTTAAAGATGTAAAAACCATAGATGCTTTAGGCACCAATGGAAATTTAACTTTCGGCCAAAAAATAAATATCTTTTGTGATATTATGCCTTTGACAAAAATTGACAATGCGAAATTTAAAGTGTACAGTAAAATCAACAGTGAAATTTTACAAAACGACGAATTTTTAGCCCACACCCACTCTTTGTCGAACCTAAAATCGTATTCCCCTTTTCTATTCAATACTTATTTGGTTAGTAATGAGTTATCTACTGCTAAAGAAAAACTTATCTTTGCCATACAACAATTGGCTGATGATGTTGTAAGGTTGACCGATGAATATATCAAAAAACCAAAAATATATTACAACAAAAATGTAGGGATTACCTTACCTCAGTAGTAGGATATTTTGATGTTGAGATACTTTAGGCAGTCATGTACTGGGTGCTGGGATACTGAGATGCTGGGATACTGGATACTAAAAATAAATAAGGTACCCAATACTCAATACTCATTACTAAATACTAATAACTCTCGTATGAATAAACCCGTTAGAATAGGTGTCTTGGCCATACTGGTAAATGATAGCGGAAAGGTATTAATCGGTTCTTCACCCAGAGACGGTGGCTATAAATTCCCGCAAGGAGGATTGGAACCCAACGAAGATGTTATTACCGGGATAAAACGCGAATTAAAAGAAGAATTAGGCATTTCGATTACAGAAGATGACATTGTTTGTGTATGCGGGCAGAAAATAAGTTACCGCTATCCTGCCAATGACCCATATTATATTTTTAAAGCACAAGAACTCTCTGTTGTAAAAATTAAATACAATACTTCTATGAAATTGGTTCCACAAGACGATGAGTTTGATAAATTATATTGGATTTCTCCTACCGATTTACACAACTACAATACCAATTTTAGAGCCAAAGCCTATCAAAAAGCATTACAACTTTCTAAACTGTTATAGTCTTATTATCAACTAATTAGTTAAAAATTCGTAATTTTAAAAAATGAAATTCATAAATATGAACAATTTTTTTGGTTTACTCATTTTGGCTTCAACACTATCCTTACAGTTTATGAATGCACAGAATAATAAAAAACGGCTAAGTTCTAAATATTTACAAAACTATCTAAATTGGTATGCTTATATGGATAAGATAAGAAATAGCAAAACAATGCTTAAACAATGGTTGGTTGCTATGTTGTTAACAGATCAGGCTTACCATTTATTCGAATTGTTTAAACAAAACGCTGTATTAATTAGAACTTAGCTGTTTATTGTTAAAATAAAACCAAAAGTATGTAAAAAACGAATATTCAAAACCATTCTCTTCTTAAGATTCTACGAATCTTTAGTTTTTTCTAGTTCCTTAATAAATTGTGATGGCTTCATTTTAGTAAACTTAAAAAAAGCTTGAGAAAATGATAACGGATTTGAAAACCCCGCTTCTTCTGAAATAGAGTTTATTGTATAATTCCTAAATCTTTTTTCATTTTTCAATCTATTTATTGCATATTGTATTCTCAAATTATTTAAATAATTCGGAAATGATTTCTGCTTATAAACCTTAATAATTTTAGTTAGATATTTTTTATTAGTCCCTAAATCTTTAGCTAAATCAAATGTTGTCAATTGATGTTTCAGAAAACCATTACTTTTTTCAAACTGCAAAAGTCCATCAACTATCTTCTTTTTAACTTCATTGGGGATATTGATTTCTTTTTCAGAAAACCTTCTCTGTTTTTTTACCAAAGTTTTATTATCTAATGTTTCTTTAAATAAGGATTTAAATTTTTTGTTTTTATAATAAAAGTAAAAATAAATTCCAGCGATAAAAACAATACCAAAATATAAGAGATATGATTTAAGAATTGAAGATTTATTAGTTTTTGAAAGTTTTAAAAGTAATTTAGCTTTTTGTTCCAATAGTGTTTGGTTGTCATATTTTTCTTTTAAAATCTTTGATAGCGATTTAAAATTTTTTAAATTTAAACTATCTAATTTTAATATTTTATTTACATATTTTAGCTCATTTTTTATGTCTAATTGCTTTCTTGATAAGTCAATTTTATACTCATACGCCTTTCTAATCTCAGGTATAAAAACCTTGTTTTCTTCATAGAGAGAGTCCATTTTATTAAAGAAATAATTACTTTTTTGGAGATTATCTAATTCAATAGAAACTCTAAATAAATAATAGTTAGCTACTATTTTATTTGCGACATCTTCTAACTATAGGCGGGTTCTATTTTGAACACACTCTAAAATTAGATTGAAAATTATTTATTACCTTTATGTTTTAATAATTATTATCCATTCGTAATGAAAAAAGGTACAGTAAAATTCTTCAATGAGTCTAAAGG
>Ga0256841_1001688_pt1 | contig 18405 bp, 16 predicted proteins | sample 356308metaG_FD_185971 | JGI IMG/M metagenome (GOLD analysis project Ga0256841, IMG submission 185971) | Hydrothermal vent microbial communities from Mid Atlantic Ridge, Atlantic Ocean - 356-308 | ecosystem: Environmental > Aquatic > Marine > Hydrothermal vents | place: Atlantic Ocean: Mid... | reverse complement strand
CGCAAAGGGGTTAATGCCATTGCTGTAGATATTAAAGAAGACATGATCCTGCCAATCCTGGAACAGGATTTTGACCGGGTATTTAACATCATTCATGGCCGAGGCGGTGAAGACGGTATCCTGCAAGGTGTTCTTGAATCGCTAAAAATACCGTATACCGGAAGTGGCGTGATGGCCTCCGCATTAAGCATGGACAAATTAAGAACCAAGCTTTGTTGGCAAGGCGCCAACTTGCCTACCCCTTCGTGGATGCTACTGACTTCTGAACAAGATGTTTCAAGCTGCGCTGATCAATTACCATTCCCAGTGATCGTTAAACCCTCATTGGAAGGCTCCAGCATTGGCATGAGCAAAGCCAATAATATTTCAGAGTTATTAACTGCCTGGGAAACAGCCTCAAACTATCAATGCGATGTTTATGCTGAATCCTGGGTTTCCGGAAAAGAATATACCGTGGCAATATTAAACGACCAGGCATTGCCTGTTATTCGCCTTGAAACTCCTCATGCATTTTATGATTACGAAGCTAAATATAATGCTAGTACCACTTCGTATCACTGCCCTTGTGGATTAAATAATCAACAGGAACAAAAAATCCAGGAGCTAGCCCTTCAGGCAGCACAACTCATTGGAGTTAAAGGCTGGAGCCGAGTTGATTTGTTTATTGATGATCAAGACCAAGCCCAGTTAATCGAAATCAACACGGTACCGGGAATGACTGATCACAGCCTGGTACCAATGGCTGCCAAAGCGAATGGAATTGATTTTGATGAATTGGTATGGCGCATTTTGGAAACATCATTTAATAAGGCTGAATGGACATGACCTTTCCAAAAACTGTCTTTTTTATTAGTTTTGTGACACTTGGATTGTGGGGAGCTAGTCTTGCGCTTAAATCCTTGAGTGTCAAATTAATGCCTATTCGCTATGTCCGGATTGAAGGTAATTTCCAATATTTAGACAAAAACAACTTAAAACAGCATTTATTACCTTTAGTTAATACTGGGTTATTTGCCGCAGATATAAATGCCATTCAGAAAACAGCTAAAAATATGGCTTGGATTGATGATGTCGAAGTTAAACGGGTATGGCCGGATACGATTGATATCAAACTCAGCGAACAGCAACCTGCAGCGAAATGGGGTAACGATGGCGTTCTCAATAACCGAGGGGAATTGTTCAAACCTAAAAATATCGAAACACTGGCGTTTCTTCCACAACTCTTTGGCCCAGCAGGTTTAGAAAAAAGGCTGTTCAACATTATGCAAGGATTGCAATTGGTATTGCAGGATCAGTCCCTTGAACTACGCAAATTTATTGTCAACAACCGTCGGTCATGGAAACTATTGCTTGCCAATGGCATTGAATTACAACTTGGCAGAATTGATCCGTTGCAAAAATTTCAACGTCTGATGAAATCTCTACCGATATTAGCTAATAGCCAAAAAGACGGACTGGAAACAATCAGCAAAGTAGATTTGCGTTATCCCAATGGATTTGCAGTCACCTGGAAACCAGGAGTGGAATTGCATTGGAAAGACGAAATTGCAAAACAACAAAATAAGAAAAAAACTTAAAGAGCATAAACATGGCAAAAAAAACTGATCGTAATTTGATAGTAGGGTTGGACATAGGTACTTCAAAAGTTGCCGCCATCGTTGCTGAGCTCACTGAAACTGGGGAACTGGAAGTCATTGGCATTGGCTCAACGCCTTCGCGGGGATTAAAAAAAGGTGTTGTCGTAAATTTGGAATCAACTGTGTTGTCAATAAACCGGGCCGTGGAGGAAGCAGAACTTATGGCCGGATGTAATATCCACTCGGTCTATGCAGGCATCGCAGGAAGCCATATTCGTAGTCTAAATTCCCACGGTGTCGTTGCTATTAAAGATAAAGAAGTCACCCAATATGATATTGACCGGGTTATTGATTCAGCCAAAGCTGTTGCAATAGGCACTGACCAAAAGATCCTGCATATTTTGCCACAGGAATTTATTATTGATCGTCAAGATGGCATCAAAGAGCCAATCGGAATGGCCGGCATTCGTCTTGAAGCTAAAGTGCATATGGTCACCAGTAGCATCAGCGCGGCACAAAATATCATCAAATGTATCAGACGTTGCGATCTGGAAGTCGATGATATTGTCCTTGAGCAACTTGCCTCCTGCACCGCAGTTTTAACAGATGACGAAAAAGAACTGGGCGTTTGCCTGATCGATATCGGCGGCGGAACCACTGATATTGCGGTATTTTCTGATGGCGCGATACAACATACAGCGGTTATTCCTATTGCTGGAGATCAGGTAACCAATGATATTGCGGTAGCACTGCGGACCCCGACTCAAAATGCTGAACAAATCAAACGTGAACACGCCTGCGCATTAACACAGTTGGCGAATGTTGAAGACTCAATCGAAGTTCCCAGCATTGGCGACCGCCCTCCAAGAAAAATTTCGAAACAAAATCTGGCTGAAATAATCGAGCCGAGATATGAGGAGTTAATGCTGCTGGTACAAGCAGAGATAAGACGCAGTGGTTTCGAAGAACTGATTGCTGCCGGTATTGTATTGACAGGCGGTAGTTCCAAAGTTTATGGGCTGGTTGATTTGGCTGAGGAAATATTTCATATGCCGGTTCGGCTGGGTTTACCACAACATGTTTCTGGATTAACTGATGTGGTACAGAACCCGATTTATGCAACGGGAGTAGGATTGTTGCTCTACGGAAAAGAGCATCAAATGATTGGAAGTGGGGGAATTTTGGACAGAAAGATGGGGATTTGGGAAAGAATTATGAATTGGTTTCATGGGAATTTTTAAACAGTTTTTAGGTTGCAGCTCAAGCAACTTAATTAGTCACATTTAGTAAAGTTAGTTAATTTTGAATCAAAAAGAGGATATGAAAATGAAATATGAATTGATGGATTCTGGTAATGATAATGCGATTATCAAAGTTATCGGTGTTGGCGGCGGCGGCGGAAACGCAGTTAATCATATGCTTGGCAGCGAAATAGATGGCGTTTCTTTTGTTTGCGCCAATACCGATGCTCAAGCATTAAGAAAACTGGATATCGACACTGTGGTACAACTGGGTGTTGAATTAACCAAAGGTTTGGGAGCAGGGACTGACCCTGAAATTGGCAAAAAAGCGGCTGAAGAAAATAAATCACGCATCAAGGAAGTCATTGAAGGCGCAGATATGGTGTTTTTAACGGCTGGCATGGGTGGTGGAACCGGAACCGGTGCTATTCCCGTTATTGCTGAAATAGCTAAAGACATGGGTATTTTAACGGTTGCGGTAGTAACCAAACCTTTCGATTTTGAAGGCGTTAAAAAAATGGCTGTCGCTGAAATGGGCATTGCCGAATTGGAAAAATATGTCGATTCACTGATCACTATTCCTAACCAAAAATTATTACCAGTCTTGGGCAACAATATCTCACTGGTTTCAGCATTTAATGCCGCCAATGATGTGCTGCTGGATGCGGTTCAAGGCATTACTGAACTGATTACTCATCCAGGCATGATTAATGTCGATTTTGCAGACGTTAGAACCGTTATGGCAAGTATGGGAGCAGCAATTATGGGAACAGGTTCAGCCGAAGGCGAAAACCGTGCTCGAGAAGCAGCAGAAAAAGCCATCGCTTGTCCATTACTGGAAGATATTAATTTACAGGGCGCCAGAGGAATTCTGGTTAATATTACCGCGGCCGATATGGGCATCGCTGAATTTGACGAGGTCGGCACTATTGTCCACCAGTTTGCTGCTGAAGATGCAATCATCAAAATCGGAACAGCGTTGGATCCAACTTTGGGGGATGAAATCAAGGTGACTGTTGTTGCAACCGGAATGGGAATGGTAACGGCTAAAGCCAAGACTCCAGTAAAACTGGTGCAAAAAGTCAATAGCGGCGAACCAAATTATGCAAATCTGGATGCTCCTACTGTCATGCGGCAGCAAAAAGCGACTGAAGCCCGTGAAACTCGATTCGGCGCACCATCAAAAGAGACGGGAGACCTGGATTATTTGGATATTCCAGCTTTTCTTAGACGGCAGGCAGACTAATTCAGCAACCTGACTACTTATGTAGGTGTCCATAAAATTTTTAACTTTTGCGGGTTTATTTTGCAATCTTCTTGGTTATATAGCTAAACTATGCATCCTAAGTTGCATTTTGAATATCACAAAATATTCTGCGTAAAATTGTTAAAAAAAATTATGGTTACCTACTTAGTAACGAGCATGAAATAACTTGGACAACTGGCTTGTCTTTTTATCCGTCTTCTGCGTTGTAAAAATAGTTACATAGCTGGCTATGCGCCTATTTTTACGCCTTGAATACGAATAAAAATACGGCTCCAGTTGCCAAACTTATTCCGTACTCGTTCCTTATGCTCCACGGAATTCCGTGTGGTATTTAATCCATTCGATTATTTCATTTTTTATGGCGGATTTTACTCTGGCGTGTATTGTTTCAGCGCATTGGCATCCTTGAAAAAAAGCTGCCCCATTCTATTCCCAACAACTGTGTTAGAATGAGCAGCTTTTCCCAATAAATAGCGTGAACCTATGATTAAGCAACGGACTCTCAAAAACGTAATAAGAGCGACTGGTGTTGGTTTGCACACAGGTGAAAAGATTTATTTAACCTTGCATCCAGCGGAGGCGGATACCGGGATTTGTTTTCGCAGAGTTGACCTCGACACTCCTGTTACCATAGCAGCAACCCCCCAAAATGTTGGGGAAACAACCTTGTCAACAACATTGGTTCAGGGCGATGTAAAAATATCAACCGTTGAACATTTATTATCTGCCCTGGCTGGGCTGGGTATTGATAATGCAATTATTGATGTTAGCTCTGCTGAAGTTCCAATCATGGATGGCAGCGCCGGACCTTTTGTTTTTCTGTTGCAATCTGCAGGAGTTCAGGAGCAGGATAAGCCCAAGCGTTACATCCGGATAAAAAAGGCAATCCGTGTTGAAGAAGGTGAGAAATGGGCCGCTTTTTCACCTTTTGAAGGCTTTAAAGTTACTTTTACCATCGATTTTGAACATCCTGCATTCGGGGAAGATGTAAAAACAGCAACAATGGATTTCTCGACAACAACATTTGTTAAGGAAATTAGTCGAGCGAGAACCTTTGGCTTCATGAAGGATATTGAATTTTTAAGAAAAAATAATCTCGTTTTAGGTGGCAGCCTAGATAACGCTATTGTCGTAGACGACGATAAAATACTTAATGAAGATGGTTTGCGTTCTTCAGATGAATTCGTTAAGCATAAAATCCTTGATGCTATTGGTGATTTATATTTGTTGGGTCACAGTTTGATTGGGGAGTTTATTGGCTACAAATCAGGCCACGCTTTAAACAACAAGCTGCTCCGTGCTTTACTGGATAATCGGGACGCTTATGAGATAGTCACTTTTGACAGCGAAAAAGATGCGCCCATTTCGTTTATGCGAAATTCCGGAGAATCGTCAAGCGCCGCTTAATTTCTTTAAAGTTTTGCTGAGGTTTAGCAATGATCGCTTAAGATCGCTTTCAGGGGCTTGTAACTGGCTTGATCTGAGCGCCTCAATATTTGTTTGAGATGGAATCTTTTTCTTTATTGTGTTTTCGGGAATATCCCTGACTGGTAAATGGACTTTGATCTGTATTTTTTCAATTTTGTCATCGCAGGCTGTTTTTACAGCATTCAGCATGGGTTGACTAAAAAAACGCAATTGTGAAGACCACACAGCTGAAGCCGCATAGACTAATAACTTAGTTTCTTTAATAACACAGCCCTCAACTTTGTCCATCAATTTTTCAGGTAAAACAGCCTGAACTACCTGCAAAATTTTTTGTTGTTTTTCAATAATGATCTTAAGTTGGGCAGTAGTTCGGTTACTATGTGTTAATGCAGGTTTAAAGGCCATGATACAAAAATTAAAACTGAAGCAAAACCCATTATACCTGGCTCATTGTTTAGGAACGAGCACGGAATAAGTTTGGTAACTGACGCCGTATTTTTATTTGTATTCAAGGCGTAGAAATAGGCGCATAGCCAGCTATGTAACTATTTTTACCACGCAGAAGACGGATAAAAAGACAAGTCAGTTGTTCAAGTTATTTCATGCTCATTCCTTAGCTCATAGGCTTCTGATTTTCAGCTTTATTTTTTCAGTGATCCAAATGATCGAGCGCCTGAATTTTGACCAATCTTAAAGCAGTTTTTTCCGAATACAAATGACCAGAGCACGGATCGCGCCACTGCAATATTTGTTCACTTTTAAATTTTCTGAAGCTGCGTTTCCAACCAAAATCCTTCAAAATCATTCCGTTTATAAAACGAGCCCACTTTTTTTTAAATAAATCGAACATAACTTTACCCGCCAGCGAGTTATCGCTTTTATGAAGTTACTATCAATAATAGACAAATAATGGGTGAATTCTGTGATCTAGTTCCCTGAAAAAAGTGAAATTTTACTTAGAAACGTGCACGGAATAAGTTGGTTTTTAGTTCCTGCTCCTATATTATGAGTTTATGATATATTTCACATGCATTCTCCCTATCATTAACTTGAGAATTCTCGTTTCGCCCAATAATTTCTAATTAATGATTGACACTATATATATTGAAGAAAATATTCAAGAACATCCCAGGGTTGATGAGATCTGCCGTCGTTTTCCTAAGGCAAGACGCATTTTTTGCCGACGATATGGAGAAGTCTTTAATCCAAAAGCTCAAAATTTCCGGTTGCAAAAACAAAAACCGGCGTTGATATTGGCGGAAAAATATAAAAATTTTGCTCTACCAGCTCCTCCGGGTTATGGCATAGGTGCAAAACATAATTATTATTTTTCACATATGCTTAATTGTTTATATGACTGCAGGTATTGTTTTTTGCAAGGCATGTATCAATCTGCAAACTATGTGCTGTTTGTTAATTATGAGCAATTTCAGCATCAAATCCGTCAGATTTGCGTTGAAAATCCAGAGCACACCTTCCATTTTTTTTCCGGATATGACTGTGACAGCCTGGCTCTGGAACCGGTAACCCATTTTGCGGCGGAATTTTTACCTTTTTTCGAAACAATCGAAAATGCCTGGCTGGAGCTGCGTACCAAAAGTACTCAGATCAGGAGTCTGCTGGAAATATCACCCATTCCCCGTTGTATTGTTGCTTACAGTTTTACTCCTGATGAAATCGCCTCAGTAATTGAACATAAAGCTCCAAATATTGACAAACGGCTGGAGTCAATGTGCAAATTACAGGAACAAGGTTGGTTGTTAGGGTTGCGATTCGATCCAGTAATATTCCAAACAGGGTGGCAACAACAATATCAGCAACTCTTCAAGCAAGTCTTTGAAAAAATAGATATTAAATCACTTCATTCTGTTAGTTTAGGAGCCTTTCGATTACCGGAACAATACTACAAGAAAACCCGTAAACTTTATCCTGAAGAAAAACTGTTTGCTGGCCCCCTGGAAAATTGCAAGGGTATGGTTTCTTACAAATCTCAGCTTGAAAAACAAATGCTGGACTTTTGTAGCAACGAAGTACTTAATTTTATTCCCGCCGATAAGTTTTTTCCGTGTACAGCCTGAGTCGTACAATTCTTGTTACTGGCGCCAGTTCGGGTATCGGTAAAGCCATCACTGAGAAACTTTTGCATCTTGGTCACCGTGTCATAGCCATTTCCAGAAATCCTGATCGACAAGCTCAACACGGTGAAAACTTTTCCAGTATTGCAATGGATTTTTCAAAGCTTGATAAGTTACCTGATCAATTAAAAGTTCTGAAAAAACAATTTTCTGACATTGATGCAATCATTTTTTCTGCTGGCGCTGGTCTTTTTGGCAATCTGGAGGAATTTTCTTATCATCAAATACAACACTTGCTGGCGGTGAACTTTACCGGCCAGGTATTTTTGACCAAGGCGTTTCTTCCAGCCTTAAAAAAGCAATCTTGTGCCGATTTGATTTATATTGGCTCTGAAGCGGCATTAAAAGGAGCCAGAAAAGGCTCAATCTATTGCGCCAGTAAATTTGCTCTACGCGGTTTTACGCAAGCGCTAAGAGAAGAATGCGCAAAAAATAATGTTCGCGTTTCGTTAATCAATCCCGGTATGGTAAAGACTGACTTTTTTGAGCAACTTTCTTTCGAACCAGGACACGAACCCAATCAACATTTGCTTGCTGAGGACATTGCTGAGGCGGTAGCTTATATTTTAAAAGCCCGGCCGGGGATTGTGATAGATGAAATTAATCTCAACCCGGCCAATAAAGTGGTTAAAAACAAAAGGGTCAAATAATAATATGTTTACCCGGTTGCTTATCCATTTCGCCTATTTGTTAAAAGCATCAACTCGTTATCAACGTGCCAAAAAGTTTGCATTCAATTTATTGGAAGATCCAGGAAGCAGACTTAAGCGTCACTTTGACTTATTCATGATTTTGCTGGTCATGATGAGTGTGTTTTTGTTGATTTACGAAATCAACAATCCCCCTATACCGTACAGTGAATGGTTTGAAGATATTGTTGTAGTGGTTTTTATAGCGGAATATATTTTGCGTGGATGGCTTTATTCAGACAGCCATAAATTTCTGATTGAGCATTATGAACGAGCTCAATATCTCGGGATCAAATTTCAGCTCAGAAAACCTTTAGCAAAAATTTTTTCCACCAAATTAAAATATATATTTTCACCTTATGCCATCATCGATTTACTAGCAATTTTACCCAGTTACCGGCCGCTAAGAATTCTCCGTATTTTTCTGGTTTTCAGATTATTCAAACTGGTTCGTTATTCTCATAGTGTAAAACTATTCACCGAGGTACTGGCAAATAAACGCTTTGAACTAATTACGCTGGCAATGTTCATTGGCTTTTGGCTGTTTATTTCCAGCACTGCCATTTATATGTTCGAAAATGAGCCTGTCGGCGGTCAGGTTAGGCATTTATTTGATGCCTTATATTGGTCTGTTGTCACCATGTCAACAGTGGGTTACGGGGATATTACCCCGCAAACCCCGGGTGGCAGAATCGTTGCTTTGACACTTATAATCATTGGAGTTGGCGTATTGTCATTTTTCACTTCAATTATCGTTACGGCTTTTACAGAGAAAATGGAAGAGTTACGGGAAAACCGAACCTTTTCTGAAGTCGAAAATTTGGATAATTTCATCATTATTTGTGGTTTTGGCAGAGTCGGACAAGAAGTTGCCAAACACATGGATAAGGATAAACAAGCCTATGTGATTATTGATAACAGCGAAGAAAATTTTCTGTTAGCCAGAAAAAAAAATTGCCTGGCTATAAAAAATGATGCGAGTAAAAACGAGATTTTATTAAACGCAGGTATTAATAAAGGGGCAAAAGCAGTACTTTGCACGACCGGGAATGACGTTACCAATGTTTATGTTACTTTGACTAGCCGACACCTGAATCCAGACATTAAAATCATCTCGCGCGCTAACAGACAAGAAAATATCAAGAAACTTAAACAAGTCGGCGCAGATTTTATTGTCCAGCCTTTTGAGATTTCTGGATTGTTAGCTGCTGAGTACGTTGGTCAGCCCGTCGCATCGCAAGCCATTTTCGGCATTATCAACGAGGAAAAAAATATTTTGATGGAAACTATCCTGGTTCCTGAAAATTCTGAAATTGAAAATGTGAAAATTAAAGACATCGATTTCGAAAAACGTCGGCTGATACTTATTGGGGTAATCAGTAATAAGACAATCCACTGTAAACGTAATAATCGATACAAAGTAAAAAATCGTCAATTTTATTTTAACCCGGCGGATGAATTTGTTTTGCAAGCCAAAGATATCCTGGTATTGCTCGGGAGAAAATACAGTATTGATTATTTTAAAGATCAAATCGAAAGAAGCAGCCTAGCAATAAAATGAGCGTTAAGAATATTGCCATATTTGGATATAACCCTATGTCATTTGAACTCATCAAGTGCCTGGATTTAAAACAGCATGAGGTTATTATTGTAGACCAGCATCAAGACAGTTTGATTGCTGCTACAGACCTTGGTTTTACAGTGATTGCAACCGATTATCGAAATGATGATAATCTGCAAGAAGTAGGCATCGGTCGTCATATTGATGTCTTGTTTTGTTTTTTTGAAGAAGATTCGAGCAACCTGTTTTTGACGATATCAGCACGCGCTATGGACAAAAAACTTGAAATTATTTCTATTGTTGATGATCCCGAGTCTGCAGACAAACTAATAGTTGCTGGCGCCAACAAAATTATTGATCCGTACCAAATCTGCGGCAGAAAAATTTACCAGTTAATAAAAAACCCGGATATTGCCGATGTGCTTGATCATACTATTTTTGGTCGACACGATCTAAACACCGCTGAAATTCTAATCCCGCCGGATTCTCCGTTAGAAAAAACCTATGCCAGCCAGTTACAATTGAACTCTCGATATAACCTTATTCTAATTGCCATAGTTGATAAAGAACTAGGGAAAGAGTTACACTTTACCATCGGAGAACAAGATCATAAATTAGACGCTGGTGATATTCTCATCGTCTTGGGTCCGTCACGACAAATCAAGGCATTTAAAAAGGAAGTGGAGAAACAAGCATGATTCATTTAAGGCCAAGAGCCTGGTTTTTAATAGGTTTTTTCAGTTGTTTTTTGATGCTGGCCGTTGCCGCATATTTCCAGTTTATTGAAGGAATGGAGCCGTGCCCTCTATGTATTTCTCAACGAGTTGTATTAGCATTAGTCGGCGTTATTTTTTTGATTGCCGCCATTCATAATCCTGGACAAACGGGCACCAGAGTGTATTCAATTTTGGGTACTATTGCAGCGCTTAGCGGTTCGGCAATTTCCGCCCGTCATGTTTGGTTGCAAAACTTGCCTCCTGAACAAGTTCCAGAATGTGGTCCTGGACTTTCGTATATTTTTGAAAATTTTCCTTTAACCGAAACATTAAGATTGATGTTGAATGGGACAGGCGAATGCGCCGACGTTTTATGGACATTTATGGATATCAGTATTCCAGGCTGGACGCTAGTAGCTTTTGTCGGATTGGCTTGTTTGAGCTTGTTGCAATTCTGGAATGATCCTGAAGAACAACACCCTTAGGAACGAACATGAAATAACTTTAACACCTGGCTTGTCTTTTTATCCGTCTTCTGCGTTGTAAAAAATAGTTACATAGCTGGCTATGCGCCTATTTCTACGCCTTGAATACGAATAAAAATACTGCGCCAGTTGCCAAACTTATTCCGTACTCGTTCCTTAACCTTTAAGGTTTTAATATGAAAATGAAAAAATCAATACTTTCAGTGGCTTTGTTCATCTGTGTTTTTCAGCCTTGCTGGGCAAAACAGAATGAAACCCTGCAGTTTGCGATTTCTGGTAATCATCGCAGCGCCGAACATAAGGCTAGGGATGTGTATCGTCATCCTAAGCAAACGCTGGAATTTTTCGAAGTTCAACCCAATATGACGGTCGTTGAAATCTGGCCAGGTGGTGCTGGTTGGTACACAGAGATTTTAGCGCCCTATCTAAAGCAACAAGGCAAATTATATGCAGCCCATTTTGCCGCAGATTCTTCTGTTCCATATTTTCAGAAAAATTTGAAAAAATTTATTGGCAAAATAAAAGCCCAGCCAGAGATCTATGGCAAGCTGATACTCACCGAACTGGATCCACCCAATAAACTGGCAATTGCACCAGAAGCGTCTGCAGATCGGGTATTAACTTTTCGTAATGTTCATAACTGGATGAAAAATGGAACAGCAGATAAAGTTTTCCAGGCTATGTATAAAGTCTTAAAGCCTGGTGGTATTTTGGGGGTGGTTGAGCACCGTGGCAATAATACATCACCTCAAGATCCAAAAGCATTATCAGGCTATGTTCGTGAAGACTATGTGATTGATATGGCACAAAAAGCGGGGTTCAAGTTACTGGCAAAATCAGAAATCAATGCCAACCCCAAAGATACTAAAAACCATCCAAAAGGTGTATGGACCTTACCTCCCACACTTAGATTAAAGGACCAAGATAAAGAAAAATATCAGGCTATCGGCGAAAGCGACCGTATGACACTAAAATTCATCAAAAAATAGTCTTCGAAAGCCGATTAACCAACATTCCTGTGGCGTAATGGACTCTTTCTTGGAAAGTGGCTGCACAGAAACTCCATTTGGTCACTTAAAATCTTGCGCCCTTGCAAAAAAACATACTCTGCCCGATTAGGAACAAACGGGATCGCAATTAATTGCATATTCGCTTGTTCCGGAGTTCTCCCCGCCTTGTAGTTATTACACCTTTTACAGGCAGTTGCAACATTATTCCAGGTATCCTGGCCTCCTATACTCACTGGAATAATATGATCTCTCGACAACAAACTCCGGCGAAAATATTCGCCGCAATACAGGCAAATGTAATTGTCTCTCTTGAACAAAGCGTGATTATTCAACGGAGGAATATAATTATGGGTTTTTTTCGATTTTTTGTGGTGATTGAATGTTGCGATAATCGAATTAACCTCTAATTTGCTTTGCATGCCAGATAAAGCGTTGTGGCCGCCATGAATAGTATAAAGGTGACTTCCAAGCGAATAGGCCACCTGGTCTAGATGATATAATTTAACTGCCTCCTGGAAATCCACCCAACCAAGAGGCATTCCGGAAACATCGGTTCTTAAGACGAGTCTGTTAAGTGATTCCATAATCATTATTTTTCTTATGATAAGCTGAACAACATTTCCAACTTACGCACAACATAAAATATAAAAAACAAAAATGTGACACAGTTTGCAACAATTAAATCCGAGCTTTTTTATGGCTATTTATAACATATTGAAATTAATAAAAAAACTCCATTTGCTCTAAAAACAACCGATTTAACAAAACTGTAATAAAAACCGTCATTAAACGATACAAACAAGAATAAGTCCACAGAGTTATCCACAGCTTTTGTGGGCAACTCAAATTATTTATATTGATGAATGACTTGGATAATTATTATGCAACGAACATGAAAAATGTGGTCTAATTTTTGAGTTTATTTTCCAGCATTGTTATTTTTCTTTTTTTGCAAAAACTTAAAATTCATAGGAAATTATTAGTCCTTTTTAGCCATTAAAAATTGACTTATTCACAATAAAAATTTAAGAAAATAATTTTGTGAACCAGTAAGCAGGAAAAAAATATTCAATTTCTTAAAAAAATCATAACCAATTGAAAAATAATATATTTATCTTTTGGCTTCAAAACTAAGCAATCTAACAAAATACCAGTAAATACCATGCTTCAGCCAAGAAAAAAAGACCTAATCCACAGAGTTATCCACAGCTTTTGTGAACAACTCAAATTATGCCTGATTAATAATCACTTAGCTCAATTAGGTGCAATTTAGTTTAAAAATGACATCTAATTCTGCTGTTGACAAGATGAAGATTTTTCGTGTTGCTGTGGCTGTTCCAATCAACCGTTTGTTCGACTATTTACCTCCAGCCAATGTAAAAAGCTCACAAGCAAAAATAGGTACCAGAGTGCGTGTCCCCTTTGGTAGTGGAGAAAAAATTGGTATTTTGCTGGAAATAACAAATACCACAACATTCAAGATTGAAAAACTGAAAAACATTACAGAGTTTCTCGATGATTCCCCGCTACTGAGCAAACTGGATATTGAGCTATTACATTGGGCATCCAATTACTATCATTATCCAATTGGCGAAGTGATGATGACTGCTTTCCCTGTATTGTTAAGGAAAGGAAAACCAGCCAGACTGAATCAGGAATCATGTTACGCTCTGACTGATATTGGTAAAACTCTCGACCCTGAAACTATCAAAGCTGCCAAAAAACAACAGGCATTGATCAAGCTGTTCAAAAACAGCCCGTTAGGTCTATCTGAGACCCAAATTTCATTCCAGATCGAGAACTGGCAAACGCCATTAAAAAAGATCCTCGATAAGCAATGGATAAAAGAAACCAAGCCATTGAAATCCACAGATGCCGTTCCAAATCAGATCTTGCTGTCATCGACATTTAATGCAAACGCCGAGCAACAGAGTGCAATTAATAGTGTTTGCGAAGCACTTGATCAATTCAAAGCTTTTTTATTGGAAGGGGTTACCGGCAGCGGTAAAACTGAAGTATATATGCAAATTATTCAGCAAGTGTTGGGTGGTGGCAAACAAGTACTGGTGCTATTGCCGGAAATAACACTAACTCCACAACTTGAGGAGCGTTTTCGCAAGCGTTTTGCTGTGCCGATTGCAATTTTTCACTCCAAACTTACTAACCTCCAGCGTTTTGAAGCCTGGTTAAAAATGCAGCGGGGACAGACCTCAATTTTACTCGGTACCCGATCGGCACTGTTTACCCCAATGCTACGTCCCGGGCTAATTATTCTTGATGAAGAGCACGATAATTCCTTCAAACAACAAGAGGGTTTTCGGTTTTCCGCGCGAGATGTCGCTGTCGTTCGCGGGAAAATGCTTAATATTCCTGTGGTTTTAGGCTCAGCAACACCATCATTGGAAAGCCTGCAAAATGCCGCCAGAAAACGCTACCACCATCTTACCTTATCTGAACGAGCAGGAAATGCCACCAAACCAGTAATTCAATTACTGGATATTCGAAATAAAAAAATGCAGGAGGGTTTTTCCGAGCAATTATTGGCTCAAATTAGTCAAACCCTTGAAAAACGCGAACAGGTTCTGATTTTTTTAAACCGGCGCGGCTTTGCTCCCGTCCTGATGTGTCACCACTGTGGTTGGATTGCCCGCTGCCATCGCTGCGATGCCAACTTGGTTGTGCATTTCAAAGAAAAGAAACTGCGTTGTCATCATTGTGCTCAGGAACAAACACTTTCCCATCAATGTCATTCATGCCAAAGCAAGGAATTGACGCCGATTGGCTTGGGAACTGAAAGAATCGAACAGGCCCTGCAAGAATTTTTCCCCAATTCCCGAACTATTCGCCTGGACAGGGATACCACCAAACGCAAAAACCGACTTGAAGAACAATTGCAAGCCATTAATTCTGGCCAGGCTGAAATCATACTGGGCACACAAATGTTGGCTAAAGGCCATCATTTTCCAAACGTCACTTTAGTCGCCATGCTGGATGTGGATAGTGGCTTATTCGGTATTGATTATCATGCGCCAGAAAAACTGGCGCAAATGATTGTCCAGGTCTCTGGCAGAGCTGGGCGGGCTGAGAAACCTGGCAAAGTGGTATTGCAGACCCGCAAGCCAGATCACCCCTTATTGCTAACTTTGATTCATCAAGGCTACAGTCATTTTGCCCGTTCAGCACTTGCAGAAAGACAGACTGCCCAACTTCCTCCTTTCAGCTATCAAGCTTTATTTCGGGTTTTGGCAATGGACAAGCAAACACCTATCAAATTTTTACAACAAATTGCTGATTTACTGAAATCTGGCGGCAACACTACTCAAGTACTTGGTCCAGTCCCGGCGCCCATGGAAAAACGCGCTGGTCGTTACCATTATCAATTACTTATACAAACAAGTATTCGACCTGAATTGCATGATTTGCTGGATAGCTTAATGCCGGTAATCGAAACCATGAAATTGTCAAAAAAAGTCCGCTGGTCGCTGGATATAGACCCTGTTGATCTGTATTAATCAAATTGGATAATCTTCAGCATTTCATGGATAATACCCGGTTACTTTGTGCCCAGAACATTTTTTCTAGACCATGAAACAAAAACTTGCCTCAGTTATTGAAAAAGCCCTATCGGCGATAAAAAACCAAGGCATTATCGATGAAAATTTAACACCTAAAATCACCATTGAACGAACCCGTGATTCGCAGCATGGTGATTTTGCTTCCAATATTGCCATGATCCTGGCCAAACCGGCCAAAATGAATCCCAGACAACTGGCAGAAAAAATAGTTGATGCAATATCTGACGACCCGGCAATTAATAATATTGAAATTGCTGGCCCAGGCTTCATCAATTTTTTTATTAACCCCAATGCGCAGTACCAAATCATCTCTCAAATTCATGATCTTGGTCATGAATTCGGCAAAAGCGACATTGGCGCCGGAAAAAAAATTCAGGTTGAATTTGTCTCTGCGAATCCGACCGGACCATTGCATGTTGGTCATGGACGGGGAGCAGCCTATGGCTCTGTAGTTTCTGATTTACTGGAAGCTGTCGGCTTTGATGTTCACCGGGAATACTACGTCAATGATGCGGGCCGACAAATGGATATTCTGGCTACCAGCATCTGGTTACGCTATCTTGAAGAATGCGGGGAAATCATTCCTTTCCCTAGTAATGGATACCGGGGTGATTATATCCGGGATATTGCCAGAGAAATCCATCAGCATTCTGAAAATGACTATCGAAAACCGGCCGAACTGGTTATGGAGAATTTACCCGCGGATGAACCGCAAGGTGGGGATAAAGAAACACATATTGATGCACTGATAAATCGTGCCAAGGAGTTACTGGACTCCTCTCAATATGAAGATATTTTTTCTCTGGGGCTAAAACAAATTCTGGATGATATTAAAGAAGACCTATCAGAATTTGGCGTGACTTTTCAGGAATGGTTTTCAGAGCGTCAATTAATGGCAAACGGTTCCGTTCAGGACGCACTGCAACGCCTGGGCCAAGCCGGTTATCTTTATCAAAAAGATGGCGCAACCTGGTTCGCTTCCAGTCAGCTTGGCGATGAAAAAGACCGGGTAGTGGTTCGGGATAATGGTCAAACCACTTATTTTGCTTCAGATATTGCTTATCACATGAACAAGCTGGATCGGGGCTTTGATCAAATCATTGATATTTGGGGGGCCGATCATCACGGCTATATTCCCAGGGTAAAGGCAGCTTTACAAGCCTTGGGAGCTAACCCTGAAAAACTGAAGGTATTACTGGTACAGTTTGCCATTCTTTACCGGGGCAAAGAAAAAATTCCCATGTCCACACGAGCTGGAGAATTTGTCACCTTGAGGCAACTTCGTAATGAGGTTGGAAAAGATGCCGCGCGGTTTTTTTATGCCATGCGCCGTTCCGAACAACATCTGGATTTTGATTTAAAGCTGGCCACATCAAAGACTAATGAGAATCCAGTTTATTATGTACAATATGCCCATGCCAGAGTTTGCAGCGTATTTCGTCAGTTGGATGAGAAAGGCTGGTCGCGAAATATTCCACAAGGCATGGATAACCTGGATAAACTCAATCAGTCTCATGAAACTGATTTGGTCGCCAGCATGTCCAGATACCCGGAAATTGTTGAAAAATCGGCCCTGAAATATGAACCGCATCAACTTATCCTTTATTTGCGAGAATTGGCTAACGAGTTTCATACCTACTACAACGCCCATCAATTTCTAGTTGAAGATACTGCTTTACGTAACGCGCGACTAAATTTAATTGATGCCGTAAAACAAGTAATTGCTAATGGACTAGACTTATTGAATATAAATGCTCCAGAATCAATGTAATGGCAAGAGATTACAAACCTAGAACATCATCACCGCGCAGAAAACGTAACCAGCATGAGACAAGAATCAGTTGGTGGCGTTGGCTGTTGGTCATCCTATTAATAGCCGGATTTGCCTGGAGCTTGAGTTTTCTTGGCGATTCACCCCCAGAAGAACAAGTTACAGCTGTCATCACCAAACCACTTCCTGTAACACCGCCCAAGCCGGAAAAAAAAACCACTAAAAAAATGGCCCAACCCCAACCAGAACAAATTGAGCCACAGTTTGATTTCTATAACCTTTTGGAATCCAAAGAAGTACGAATACCGGAATATGAAATAAAAACCCGTGCCAGAGAAGAAAAGGTTGGCAAGGCTAAATCTGCTCAGTATGTTTTACAGGTCGGCTCATTTCGGGAATATCAAGAAGCTGACAAGCTAAAAGCTCGACTAGCTTTCATGGGAATACAATCAAAAATTGAAAAAGCCAAGGTCGGAAATGTCATCTGGAATCGCCTTAAAATTGGCCCTTATGCAAAGCTATCGACCGTTGAAAGAGTTCGTAACCGGCTAAAAAAGGAAGGAATTGCGACCATCGTCACTGAACTAAAAGGATAACACGGCAACTAGTTCAGAAAAGTACGAATACCCGCAATACCTTGCGCTCCAGAATAGATCGCCTGCTCCTGATCTGATAAGTCCATACCACCCAGTGCGTAAACAGGAATATTAACTTGCCTGACCAACTTGGCAAATTTTTCCCAACCCAGTGTTTCAATACCGGGATGAGTCGCGGTAGGTAATACAGCCCCCAAAACGGCAAAATCAAGTTGAAAACTCTCGGCAAGCCTCAAATCTTCCAAACTATGGCAAGATGCACCAACCCATTTAAAACCTCCCGGCCTTGTCGACAGAGTCATTAAATCTGAGCTGGTTAAATGTAATCCATATTGAGCAAGCTTCCAGGCATTT
>Ga0256841_1001687_pt1 | contig 18425 bp, 17 predicted proteins | sample 356308metaG_FD_185971 | JGI IMG/M metagenome (GOLD analysis project Ga0256841, IMG submission 185971) | Hydrothermal vent microbial communities from Mid Atlantic Ridge, Atlantic Ocean - 356-308 | ecosystem: Environmental > Aquatic > Marine > Hydrothermal vents | place: Atlantic Ocean: Mid... | reverse complement strand
GGTGGAAAACCGCTCCCATACTTGCCCTTAAAACTTTAGGATTATATACATCTGCGCAATTGTTACTGATTAGCACTTCGTCTATCCCGAACCAAGCGCAATTCCTTAATACGGTTCCCAAATTACCAGGCTCGGTAATATCTTCTAATGCAACTACAAATTCATTTTTTAATTTTATACTATTAAAATTTTCTTGCATTTGGAATACGGCCGCAATGCCTTGTGGATTTTTAGTACTTGAAATTTTCCCGAAATCTTTGTTAGTAACCAAAAACACTTTCTCTGTAAGTATTTCAACCGTGTCTGTAAACTCCGGATGTTTATCAACAAATCCGCGGGTAACCAATATTGTTTCGCATTTATAATTACTTTCCAATCCTTCTTTCACAAGCCTCAATCCTTCGGCAATAAATTTCCCTTCTTCTTTTCTTCCCTTTTTCGTTTTGAGAAAAGAAATTTTCTTCAATTTATTTTTGGAAACTGCAGGTAATTTGTTTGTTTTAATCATTTTTTCTTACGCCGGAAAACAAGATAAAATCCATTTGGAAATGTAAGAATATACTATTGCATCGTAAAGTAAAAAATATTAGATTTGATGACTCAAAAAACGAAGTTTATTGAAATAATGAAAATGCTGGCGTAGCTCAGTTGGTAGAGCAGCTGATTTGTAATCAGCCGGTCGGCGGTTCGAGTCCGTCCGCCAGCTCCGGTTTTAAGGGAAAATCACTTCTGTTTACCTTTTTTGTTTCCTTTAATCCAAGTACGATTTTTTTCATTTATAAAATTTATCCGCTTCAGAAATTTTTTCACTAAATTTAACTCTCCAATAACAAATTCGAATACAATGAAAATATTAATTCTCTGTACCGGCAACAGTTGCCGCAGCCAAATGGCGGAGGGGTTTCTTAAGTCATTCGACCCCGGCTTGGAAGTTTATTCTGCAGGAACGAATCCTTCCGCTGAAGTTCACCCGAAAGCAATTCAGGTTATGAAGGAAATCGGGATTGATATAAGCAACGGATATCCGAAAAATGTAAATCAATTCCTAAACGACTCATTCGATTATGTAATTACGGTATGCGATAATGCAAAAGAGACATGTCCGGTTTTCCTCGGCAATGTTAAAGAACAATTGCATATCGGGTTTGAAGACCCCGCCGAAGCAACCGGCACGGAAGATGAAATTTTGTCCAAATTCAGAGAAATACGCGATGAGATAAAAAGGGATTTTGACAAATTTTATAAGTCAATAAAATAAGAACAATTGAACTTTAGTTTCAACAGGATTGAATACCTTCCCGATTAATTTTTCTTTATATTTGGCAAACAAATCCGGAATATCAAAACTTTTTAGAGAAAGGTTTATCCATGAAGCTGTCAAATTTAATTCTGCCGGGAATTGTTTTAATTGTGGTTGGAATGATTTATTTTTTTTACTTTGCGCCGACAGATCAACTCGGTTCGTTTGGCAATTTTAGTCCGGGGAGCGAAATAAACCAAGAAATTAATGTTTTAATAGTAAAAGATAAAAAAACCGGCAGAACGAATGGCGGGAAAATCACGTCGTTCTTCGCAAAAGACAAGAACAACAAGATAGTGGAAGTTTTTTTGAACGAACCTGCAGACCCATCGATTCTTGATGCGGAAATTGTTGAACTTATGGGACATATGCACGGAAATACTTTTACAGCCAGAAGAATATCCGTAATACAATGAAACAATATAAATTAAAAAATCTCGACTGTGCAAATTGCGCGGCTAAAATTGAAGAGGGACTGACAAAGCTTGAAGAAGTAAAATTCGCGAACGTTAATTTTGCGAATCTTACATTAACCGTCGATGCTTCCGACATCGAAAAAGTGAAAAACAAAATAAAAGAAATTGAACCCGGAGTAGAATTAATCGGCGCGGAAGAAGAAAAAAAATTAGTTTCCACAAGTGAACTTGCCGAACACAAACCTGAAATATTGAAAGCTGTCTCAGCTACTTTATTACTGCTTGCCGGAATTTTTTATGAAGACACTTTACACAATACACCTTTTCACACCGGAGAATATTTGGTTTTCGTTACAGCATATTTAATTTCCGGTTGGAACGTACTAACAAAAGCATTTAAAAACATTTTACGCGGTCAAGTTTTTGATGAACATTTTTTGATGACCGTTGCCACAGTCGGTGCCTTTGCTATTGATGAAATGCCCGAAGCGGTTGCGGTTATGCTGTTTTATGTTGTGGGAGAATTGTTTCAAGATATTGCCGTGAACCGTTCACGCAAATCAATTAAAGCATTGCTAGAAATTAAGCCCGACTTCGCAAATTTGAAACTTAACGGCGAAATAACTCAAGTTCCTCCGGAAGAAGTGAAAGTTGGCAACACGATTATTGTTAAAGCCGGAGAAAAAATTCCATTGGACGGAATTGTTGAAGAAGGCTCGTCATTCGTGGATACTTCAACACTAACGGGCGAAAGTGTACCGAGGAAAGCCGGGCCGGGAGACACGGTTTTGGCAGGCACAATCAACCGGAATGGTCTGCTAACCATTAAAGTAACAAAACCGTTCAGCGAATCTTCCGTTTCCAGAATTCTTCAACTCGTTGAAAATGCCACGGCTCAAAAAGCGGAAACCGAAAAATTCATTACAACTTTTGCAAAATATTATACTCCGGTTATTGTTATTGGCGCTCTGCTTTTGGCTCTGGTTCCACCGTTGCTGATTAAAGGCGCTTTGTTTTCCGATTGGGTTTACAGGGCTTTGGTTGTTCTTGTTATTTCATGTCCTTGTGCATTGGTAATCAGTATTCCCCTCGGATATTTCGGTGGGATCGGCCGGGCATCCCGGAGAGGCATTTTAGTGAAAGGCTCCAATTTTTTAGATGCCCTCACCCAAGTGAAAACAATGGTTTTCGATAAAACCGGCACGTTAACCAAAGGTGAATTCAAAGTTTCGGAGATTGTTCCCTACAACGGGTTCGATAAAGATGCGATTCTGAAAGCAGCCGCTTATGCCGAGGCCCATTCAAATCACCCGATTGCCAAATCCATACTGGAACAGTTTGATGGAAAAATCGACCAATCCTTAATAGAAAAAGTCGAGGAAATTCCCGGGCACGGTATTAAAGCAAAAATTAACAACGAATACATAATTGCAGGAAACGATAAGTTACTGCACAAAGAAAAGATAGATCATCCCGTTTGTGAAGTGGAAGGTACTGTGGTTCACATTGCAATAAACGGCACGTATGCCGGTTATATCACAATTTCCGATGAATTGAAACCCGACGCCGTAGAAACAATAAAACAACTTAAAGATCAAAATATTTTAACTGTAATGCTGACCGGGGACAATAAAGCAGCCGCAGAATCTTTTGCAAAAAAATTAAAAATAGATAGATATTATTCCGAATTATTCCCCGAAGATAAAGTCCAACATCTTGAAGAGCTAATGAATGAAAACAAAGATGGAAAAACAGCTTTTGTAGGCGACGGTATTAACGATGCACCGGTTATCGCTCGTGCTGATATTGGAATTGCAATGGGAGCCTACGGTTCGGATGCGGCAATCGAAACAGCCGATATCGTTTTGATGACCGATAACCCTTCGAAAGTTTTGGATGCTTTGAAAGTTGCCGGAAGAACAAGAACAATTGTATGGCAAAATATTATCTTCGCCCTCGGAGTTAAACTCTTCTTTATTATTCTCGGTGCGTTTGGAATTGCTACAATGTGGGAAGCCGTTTTCGGCGATATGGGTGTTGCATTAATCGCAATTTTCAATTCCATCAGAATCTTAAAATAACTTCAATCACCCGCTCAAAATCACATCCCGTTTCGTATTGTGATTTCGATCAAAATTTATTGTAATCGCAACTATTTATTTAGAATAAAAATTAATTCTTAATACTTAAATATTCAATTTTATCAACCGTAAAGGGAGGTTATGCGTCAATTACTTTATTTGATTTTAATTCCCGTTTTTTCACTCTTTGCACAACAGGGAAGTACAAATTATGTTTCCAAAAAAGCCGGAATTTGTTTCCGTGTTGATGACAACAACGACATTTACAAATACCGCCAATATTCGGATATTTTCAATAAATACAATTTAAATTATTGCTTTGCACAAAATTTTGCAATGACCGAGTATGACTCACCGTATTACGTTGACAGTATGCGGGTATTCCAAAACATGGGTAATGAATTGATGGATCATACACCCAACCACCGCCCGACTTACTTTTTAACTAAATTCGATACACTTGCATACGACTCGTTGAACGGTGTTGACCACCGGCGCGGAAGAAAAATTTGTCTGACTTATCAACAGCCGGATACATTAAAAGCGGAACGGAGCGGTATTGCACAAATTAACGGCGATACCGTAACCATTCCCCAAACGGAAATCGATAATTTCACTGAAGATGACATTTACTTGTATTTTCCTGCACTCGATACTTTGGTTTTTATTCCGGAAATTGACGACGATCCTTCTTTCCAAATACTCGATTTTTGGGAAGATTCATTAAATTTGGGTACTCATTCAAATATAAAATATTTCAATTTTAGCAAAACTACCATCCGGATGACCCCCGAAGCGCTTGGTTTATTGACGAACGAATCACAAAAACTAGCCGATTACCATAATTTACAAAGACCAACCACATGGATTCAACCCGGCGGTAATCATCCATTTCAACATAAAGATGAAATTAAATCCGTTATGGGTGATCAATACAATTACACCGCCGGTGCGGTTTATCCCGACGATGCGGAACAAGTTTTTAATGAATACGACCCTGACGGCGAACAACGCTTTGCAATGCAATGGGGCGATTTTTTGGAAGATGAAACCGATTTGGAAACCAATAAAAGAATTATTGCCGACGGTATAGCCCGCCATCAAATGCTTATTGGTCACAGCCATTTCGTTTCTTACGACGGATGGAACAACTATCTCGAACGTACCGACAGCCTTTTGGCTTGGGCAGTGAGGAATGACATCCCGGTTAAAACTTACTCCGAATGGGCGGATATCTTATATTCACAAACTCCCGATCCTTACGAAAATGTATTTCCCGCTTTGAGTACGGATCTCGATAAAAATAATCGCCCGGACGGTTATGAAACAAAAGAAGGTCATTGGAAAAAGAACGACGGAATTAACGGCTACTGTTATGAAATTTCCAAAGTGGGAGAAATATGCAGAATCAACTCCCTCGGTGGAATAGAAAAAGGTGAAAATAATTTTGAAATTTGGACGAAGGGAGAAGCCGGAGATTCAATAACCGTAACATTTTGGTGGAGCGGTGCACAAAAAACTTACAAGTTCCCGGCGGATAGTAGCAATTGGCAAAAATATACATTGCTTCAATCCGATAAACCGCAACAAAAATTGGAAATACCCGCAACCGTTTCAACAATAAATATAAAAATTAATTGTTCCGACCATGCAAAAGGAAAAGTGAAGATAAGCGGAATGTGGCTTGGCAAAAAAGTTCAAGCGAATATTAAAGTATTTTTGGAAGGCGCTTACACCGGCTCGGATTCGATGAATACCGGTTTGCGTCAATTGTCTTCATTTCCTAAAAAACAACCTTACAACAAGGCACCGTGGAATTATAACGGAACGGAAAGCATAACGCAAATCCCCTCTTCCATGGTTGACTGGGTACTTGTTGAATTGAGGGACGAAACAAATCCGGACTCCGTTGTTTCAACCAGGGCGGGGTTACTTCTAAACAATGGTAAAATCGTCGATTTGGACGGATCGAGTCCCCTTCATTTTAAAACACATAACGGAAACTATTTTATTGCTGTTAAACACCGTAATCATCTGGCAATCAGAAGTTCCCAGACGGTTTCGCTTTCTTACAATCCGGTTGCCTTCGATTTAACAATACCCGGAAATGTATCCGGAAACGATGCGGTAAAAATTTTCAATGATGGAAATGCAGGCATGTATGCTGGTGATGCCGATGCAAACGGAGTTGTGGATGCCGGAGACAGAAATATAACCTGGAATAAAAGAAACTCTACAGGTTATTTACAAGAAGATTTAATGATGAACGGAGTAATAGATGCATCCGACAGAAATACAACGTGGAATAACAGGAATAAAAGCTCGCAAATACAGTAGAATTTTATTCTTTATATCATAAAGAAATACAAAATGTATTTAATAGAGTTCTTTATTTAACTTTTATAACTCATTTACTTGCAAAGAGTTACATTTTTTGTTATATTTATCCGGATTTTATACGGGGGCGGAATGAAAAAGAAAATAACCAAAATACCCGGCGAAGCATTAAGGGTATTGAAAAAAAACAAAAAAACTATTGCTCCTGATGAAAAACCGGATTATAAATTTATTACGCCGTGGGCAATAAGCGACAAAAAAACGGTTAACAAGAAAAAGAAAAAAACGTTATCCGAATCAAAGGACATTTTTTATCATTTTGGTTAATTCTGTTATTGTAAATTATAATTTTTGAGGAAATTTGATGAACGATATTCTGTTGGGCACTATTCTTGGAATTGTGTTGTTTTTAGCCGTTATTTTCATTGTTCCCAAAATTTTCCCGAGTGAATTCGATTCCCTTACAGATGATTTCAATAAAATTTGAAATGTAAAGTGATAATAAGATGACTTTAACACTTCAGATTTTTCTAATTTACCTTACAGCCGGATTGGTAATCGGGGCTTTTTCTTCATTTATTGCTAACGAAAAAAATAGAAACTGGCTGAATTGGTTTTTATTGGGAATTGTTTTCAACCTAATTGCCATGCTGGCATTAATTGCAGTTCCCGCATTGCCCCGAAACAAAGTGGAAAATAAAAAAGCATTCTTACAACCCGGCGTAAGTTCAAAAAGCAATATTAAGGCTGAAACGGTAATGCGTTTGTTGTTATTTTCCCTTGGGTTGGTTTTAATTTTGTTGATAGGTTATTTTAATTTCATTCAATAAAATTTAAGGAAGGAGCAGTTTATCATTGTTTTTTCTTTTACTGCTCCTTCCGCCGAAATTAAAATTTGAAATCCACTCCCAAATCCAGCGCACCGTAACTTAATGTACCAAACCCAATTCTGGCTGATGCAGCTAAATTCTGCGTGAACCAGTAACGGGCTCCGGCATGCAGACCAAACCAAAAACCACCGTGTGAAGGTTCGCGCCAATATTCTTTTTTAGCAGGACCACTCCACGAAACCTTACCGAAATCAAATGCCAAGACCAGTCCGAGCCACGGATCGAATTTCGGATTTTTCAAATCAAAATGATAATTACCTTGTGCACCAAAAAGAACATCGGTGTAATTCCATTTACCGTAAAAATAATCGTTTGCATAAGACCAATATCTAAACAAACCGCCAACGCCTAATTTTCCCGGTGCATCAATACCAATTTCGTTCAAGCTCATTGCATATTCGTAATTAACACCGAGTTGAAATGCCGAACCTAAAAATGAAAGTCCGAGTGAAGGTCCGGCATAATTTTTACCGAGGTCGAATTGTGATAACACACTGGATGAACTTAAAAACAACACAGTAAAAACCAAATAGACAATTTTGGCTAGCCTCATTTTCCCCCTCGCGGAAATTATCAATTTTCAAGTTAAAATGATTTTAAGTCCATGAACCTTGTGAAACCACGTTGCCCGCAGTATCATATTCCCACCACTGACCGCTTCCGGCAGACGTCCATGTTATCTTATATTCCAATACGAAAGTATTATCTACACTATTGTAAAATTGAATTGTGCCGGAATTATCGGGATTAACGGTAAGTTCTATTTTTTCATCACTATCATACATATTAACTACGAAAATGTACGTTCCGTCGCTTTGCGTATTCCAACTCCATTCGGTCAGTACATTGGAAGTAGGCGGATCATAAACCATAAGATGTCCCGAGGTTCCGTCTTTGTTCTGTTCCGCTTCGCCGGCCAACCAATTATTTACGGTAAAACCTTCAAAAACTCCGGTCAAATAAATTTTCCAACTCACGCTTTCGGTACCTTCGTTGTAAACAAGCCTGACGGTCAATCCTTGTGAAGTCCATGTCCATTCGTCATTAACACCGTTTGTTTTGGGCACATGTGTCGCGCCGCTTGGCGGAGTGAAAAAAGGCGTATAATTTTTAAATCCGTTAGCTAATTGAACAAATCCGACTACCAGTTGTGCATGCGGGTCTTGCACTTGTGATAAATGTTGCGGTACCTGAACTTCCTTAACTTGTAATTTTGCCGGTTCCTTCTTTTCCGGAGCAACGGGGTTGTTCTCATCTTTTGAACAGTTCGTGAATGATAAAGCAATGAGAGATATTAAAAAACCTATTATTACTTTTTTTATTTTCATACTACCCTCCCTTTTGTTAAGTTAAATAATATGAGGTTACAATCACAAACATTATAAAAACTGACGAATATAAATGTTTCTACTACTTTAATATAACCATTCGTTTGGTTTGAACAAAATTTCCGGCTTTTAACCGGTAAAAATAAACTCCGCTCGGCAGATTTCCGGCTGAAAATGTAACCTGGTAATTTCCTGGAGCTTGTTTTTCATTTACGAGTGTTAAAATCTCACGTCCTAATACATCGTATATTTTGAGAGAGACATATAATTCCTCTCTCACTCCTTCCCCTTGCGAAGAGGAGGTCCGGCGTGGAGCCGGGATTGAATATTTTATTGTGGTTGCCGGATTAAAAGGGTTCGGGTAGTTTTGGTATAAAGCAAATTTTTTAGGAACAGGGTTTTCTTCCCCTTTTATTGCCGTTACCGTTGTATCACCGTAAACGATTCCGTTTATTATGCATCCTTGCAGAGTATCGGTGGAATGACCAAAGTCGAATTCATTTTCCCAATATACAATGCCAATTCCTTGAACATACTTTTGTTGATATGTATAGAGCGAAGAATAATGAAACATTTTAGTTAATCTTTTTTTATTCCAGAGAAAGGTATCGGAATCAACAACTTCATTCAAAATCCCCGTTAACGTTTCGAAGGTATCACCCGATGTAGCCGTAAAATCTTCCAGCAGTTCATCTCCGTGCCGGTATTCATACAATTTACCGGTTAATGAATCCAGACGTAGCCATTGTTTACCCCCCGATCCAATTTCAGCTAGACAGTAATACCTTTTTCCGTTCGTAAACAATGAATCCGTGCTAATTTCATAAACTATATATCCGTCAAAGTATTGAAAATAAGGATCATAAACATAACCCGAGGAACCGTAAACCCATTTGTTGCCAACTTGAAGCGGGTAATATGTTAAAGATTGCTTAACGGATTTTCTTACTACCATTTCAGTCGAATCGTTCACAATTTTAGAAATGCCATGAGTATTAGCAATAAACAACACCTCCTCGCCCGGTTTTTTATACATTCCTGCAGGGAAATTATACGTCTCGCCATACAATTGAAAAGTATTGCCGTAATCTTCCGATTTGTAAATTTCCCCGCCTTCCGTATAAAAAATCACACCGGAAGCAGAATCATCTATGCAAATATTTGATTTGGCATATTTAACTTGTTTTACTTCCCAAGTATATGGATTACCCTTGTCATCCGAAACAAGAAGGTATGAATCTACAGAAGTATATATTCCGGAAACGGAACGCTTATTATAAATTGCGTATAGATGCTGCCCGTCCCGGTCGAACAAAAGCGTATCTGCATAATTCCAATCAACAGATTGATCGGCAACAATAAAAGTTTTTCCCCTGTCGAACGATTTAACCAGATTACCATTTTCATTAACACCGAAAATTATCTTGTCATCATAAGGATAAAATGATAAATATTTAAATTGTATATTTATCACGGAATCGGTAATTGTGTAGCCCCCGTCTTCGCTAATGAATATTTTGTTCTCCGTAACTATAAAAACACGATTCGTATCTTGTTTGGAAATGAACAAAGCTTCTGCCCGCCCGGAACCATTTAAAACATTGGCGGTATCGTATCTCGATATACTCCAGTGTTCCCCAAGATTATTTGAAACGGTTAAAAGGATATATTTCCGAGGATTTCCATTAATAAATTCAATACTTTTAACCGTATTGTATTCGTATGAATTTTCCGGAGCGTTGGATACGGAATATCCTTTGTACAAAAGTTTTTCCCCTCCACCACCTTCCGTATAATTATAAAGGAAATAAATTGTGGAATCGGTATTCTCCGCAAAGTTTACAAATTTGGCATTATAAAAGAGATGTGTTTTGCCGTTTATATCTTCCAATCCGCGCAATGAGCTCACGAGTGTATCGGATTGGGAATAAATATTAGTGGCTATTATTATCAAAATCCCGGAAATAATTTTTTTCAAAGCTATCCTTTTATTTAATAAGATTCATTTTCCCAACGAATTTCTGCGCGCCCGCTTTTATCTCATAGAAGTAAACACCACTTGAAACTTTCAAATTTTTATTATTAACTCCGTTCCATTTTATCAAATATGTACCCGAATGTAATTTTTCATCGAGTAATTTTTTAACCGGCTTACCGTTAACATCGTAAATAATTACCGTGGTGCGTTGAAAATAGTAAACCGATAGTGCTGTCAATAAAAAATTACTTAAAATTACAATTAAAGATTTTTCAATATAAAATTCAACATCAAATTATATAAATGAATCCGGGTGTTTCCGCCGTAAATTGAGTGGTTTCTTTCGGGATAGAACATGGTTTCGAATTGAATATTATTATCAATCAGTTTGTTCACAAGTTCAACCGAGTTTTGGAAGTGAACGTTATCGTCTGCTGTTCCGTGTATCAGAAGTAATTTCCCCTTTATATTTGAAGCATGCTCAAGAACCGACGCATTTTTGTAACCACCGGGATTCAAAGAAGGCAAGGACATGTATCTTTCGGTGTAAATGTTATCGTAAAATTTCCAATCGGTTACCGGGGCTACGGAAATTGCCATTTTAAAATATTCCGGCGCTTTAGCCAAAGTAAGTGCGGAAGTGTAACCGCCGTAACTCCAACCCCAAATTCCTATTCGCGATGTATCTATAAATTCCAACGTGCTCAAAAATTTCACGGCTTCCACCAAATCATTCACCTCGTAAGTACCCAATTTCTTATAAACAATATGTTTGAAAGCCGCACCGCGCCCGCCGGTTCCGCGTTGGTCGATACCGAAAATTATATATCCTCTTTGGGCAAGGAGAATATGCCACGGATTTTTACGCGCATCGGTTACAATTTGCGAGCCCGGACCGCTGTAATTGTAAAACAACACGGGATACTTTTCCGATGCGTTGAAATGAGGAGGCTTAATCATAAATGCATTTAATTTCACCCCGTCCGAAGTTTCGAATTGCAAAAATTCTTTGTCCGGTATTTCATATTCCTCGAGATCAGTAAAATTATTAACAATTAAATCTTTAATTTTTGTCAATCCGTTAAACAACATTGTTCTTGAAGGATTGTTGGCACTCCGGTAATTCAAAATATAATTGGTTGAATTGTTTGCCATGTTAACAGAATAATACCCGGATTCAGCAGAAAGCATTGTGAGATTTTTGCCGTCGAAATCAACCGAATAAAAATCAAGATTTATTGTATTTCTTTTGTTGGCGGTAAAATAAATTTTGTTTTCCGCTTCGTTTACTGCTACAAGTTCCTTAATCTCCCACTTTCCTTTTGTTAATTGCGTTAATAAGTTTCCGTTATTGTCAAACAAATACAAATGACGGAAACCGTCCCTTTCCGAGCTCCAAATAAACTTTTCAGAGTTTTTCAGAAAGTATAAATCGTTTCGTACATCAATCCAGCCTGCGCTTTTTTCTTCCAGAATAACTTTACCTTGTCCGGTGTTTACGTTATAAAACAAAAGCTCAAGATGATTTTGTAATCTGTTCAACCTTTGAACGGAAAGGACATTGGGATTATTAGTGAATTTAATTCTGGGAATATAAATATCTGTTTCCTTACCCAAATCGAGCCATACGGTATTTCTCGAATCAACATCGAGCACACCGATTTTAACCAAAGCGTTGTTTCCACCGGCTTTAGGATATCTTAATGTTAAAAAATTAAAATATAAGGAATCCCACTTGGCAATTTTAATTTCCGGCTCTTTTGATTGATCCAATCTCCAAAAAGCTATTTTTTTTGAATCGGGTGACCAACGCCAGCCGCGTTTAACACCGAGCTCTTCTTGATAAACCCAATCGAAATGACCGTTAAGAATCAAACCGTTACCATCGAAAGTTAATTGAGTTTCGGTGCCCTTCTCTAAATCATACACAAAGAGATTATCATCTTTAACATAAGCCAATTTCTTACTGTCCGGAGAAAATCCGGGCACCCATTGTTTGTGTTCACCTGCGGGAATTACTTGAACGCTCTTTTTCTCAAGATTATAAATGTAAAAATCTCCCCCGGGTTTCGAATAACGCGGCATGAGATAAGTCGTAAACAAAATCTTTTTTGAATCGGGTGACCAACGGTAATAACGGAAGTGAACAGGAGTCTGTTCTTCCCCGCTTTGCAAATCTTTGCCTGTAACAATTACATTTTCTTCCCCACTCTCAACATCATGTCCGAAGATAGCCATAGATGCCGAAGTCGTGTCATATTTCATAAATGAAAATTTTTTCCCGCGGTCGAACCATTTAACTCCTCTAAGTGATTTACCGTAAAAAGCGGGGTTGGTAAAGATATCTTCAACTGAAAAAATTTTTTTTTGTGCTTTTAAGGAAGCAAATGACAAAACGAATATTCCGAAAAGAAAATACTTTATACTTATTCTCATTTTTAATTCCCTTTAATTAAATCATACACCGAATTTATTTGGTAAGTGGGTTGTACCTTGCCGTTAAGGTAATTGGTAACTCCCGTGGAAACCAACGCCGTATCGATATGGAACTTGTTTCCCATTGCAATATCCGTTTCAAGCCGGTCGCCAACAATTAAGCATTCTTTCAAATCCAGATTTAATCTTTCACGGATTTCTTGAATCATGTATTCCGATGGTTTTCCGAAATGTTTTTCCAGTTTCCGGTGGGTGCGTTTTTCCAGGGCGGTAATTATCGAACCGGCATCGGTTATTTCACCACCATCTACGGGGCATGTATCGTCAATATTCGCAGCGTAAAATCCCGCACCGTTTTCCAATGCCTTTGCAGCAATTTCCAGTTTGTTATAATTCAATGTTCTGTCGAGTGTAACAATAACTATTTTAATCTTTTGCGGATCGGTTGAAAAAAGCAATCCGTTTTTTGTCAATTCTTTTATGAATACATCTTCCCCAATAGCATAAAACAATTCCCCGGGATGATTCCTGGTTAAATATTTTACTATTACCGTTGTGGAAGTGACTATATCATTTTCACTAATATCGATATTTTTCGAGCGAAGAAATTTGTAATAATCACTTACCGAACCTGTTGTTTTATTTGAAATAAATATTATTTTCTTTCCTTGAGCTTTAATTTTATTGATTACCACATCCGCATTCGGAATAAGTTTGTCGCTACGGTAAATTGTTCCGTCCAAATCAAATATAAAACCATTATACTTTTTAATCATAAATAATCCGGATTTACAAGTTGAGTTCTTTCTTCATTAATCTGAATGTTTCTTCAAGGGAATGAGGTTTGTAATTCAATTCGGTTTGAGCTTTAAGTATTACTAATCCCGATTTTAACGGACGTTTTGCCGGCTGGTTTAATTCCCTTGTTGTAATTGGTTTAATCAGGTTATGGTTTAAATTAAAATAATCGGCAATTTTTTCCGTGAATTCAAATCGTGACAAAAGCTCTTTTCCGGCAAGGTTATATATTCCTTCTTTTTTCAATTCAATTATTTTGGCGATACCGAAGACCAAATCGTCGAGGTATGTGGGATTGTTAATCTGGTCGGTTACAATTCTTATCACTTCATTATTCCGGAGTGAATTGACCACCCATTTAACAAAATCGGGTCTTCCGAATTTAGCCGGACCATAAAGCACATTCGTGCGGATTATGGTGAATTTACAGCGCGAACCTTTAATTACATTTTCGCTTGCAAGTTTGGTTCTGCCGTAATAACTAATCGGATTAGGCACATCGTTCTCTGTGTAAGGTCCGTTTTCACCGTCAAAAATGTAATCGCTTGAAATATGAATTAAGTGTGAATCCAATGCATGTGCATAAAAAGCAAGGTTTTCCGGACCCGTTACATTTACCACCCAAGCCAATTCCTTATTCGATTCGCAACCGTCAACATTGGTGTAAGCAGCTGTGTTTATTATAAAATCGGGATAAAATTCCCGTACGATTTTCTTAACTTGCTTTTTGTCCCGGATATCCAATTGCCGGTATTCCACACTCTCAATAAACGATTCTTCTTCCGCCGAAGCACATAACAGCTCAACCTTTTCTTTATTCAAAAAGTAACCGCTCAACCGTTGACCCAACATCCCGTTTGAGCCGATTACCAATATTCTTTTTTTAATTAATTTTTCCGTTGATATCATTTTTTAAATTTGTGTAATCCTCAATTTTGTAATATGTTGTACTCAACCCCGCTGCCAAATTTGCAATTTTAAGCGAGCGAAAAATATTTCCGGTTCGAATATAAGAATAAAAAAAAGATGCTCCAAAAGTGTCGCCGCACCCTACGCTGTTTTTGCCATTAAATTTATGTGCAGTTAAAAATACCGATTCCATTTCACCGTTACGGGTTCTAAAAAGACGTACGCCTTTTTCCTGCATTGTTACAATGAATATTTTCACTCCGTTTTTCAAAACCAGTTTTGCCGTTTCGAATAAATCTTTATTTCCGGATATGGTTTCAGCTTCAAGTCTGTTGCATTGAACAATTGTTACATTCCGGAGCCACTTTTCAATCGAATCGATTTTTCTGAAATACCTGCTGTTATCCGGGGCAATATCCCGGCTCAAACTGTGAATATCCAAATAAATTGCTCCCGTAAAGTGTTTCCGGATATTGGCCAAATCGTCTGCCGTTATATCATTGCCCGTTATCATGTTAATCAGAATTCCGTCGAATGCCGTAAAATCGATAGTGCGGTCAATTTTCAATTTAGTGGTAAAATTTTCGTAAATCTCATCGCGTTCTTTGTCCTTGTGAATTTTAAGGTGAACAACCGGAATTTTGTCGGTTACACTACTGAATTTTAAGTTCAATTTAGTGTATATTGGTTCGAAGAAATTGAAATGTTGATTATCGAAACTTGTCAGAAGAAAAATTTCATCTTCAGCGGATTTCAAATTAAACATTGTAACTGCGGAATAAAACAAGCCTCCGGGTTTGACAACGATGTTTTCCGGAGTTTCTATTTTGTCTAAAACCGAATGACCGATAAGTAAGATTTTCATAAATTTGAGTGCAGGTTTGTCAAATTTAACTAAGAAAATTAATTATGAACGAAAAATAAGGAAATTAAAATAAATGAAAATAGGTATAACTTGTTATCCTACGTACGGAGGAAGTGGAGTAGTTGCCACCGAACTCGGTAAGGAACTTGCCGTCCGGGGTCACGATGTTCACTTCATCAGTTATGCAATGCCTCACAGATTAACTCATTTTTTCAAAAATGTTTATTATCATGAAGTTGAAACAAGCAGCTATCCGTTGTTTGAACAACAACTGTACGGTTTGTCCCTTACTTCTAAAATGTTGGAAGTGATGGAATATGAAAATTTGGATTTGATTCACGTTCATTACGCAATACCACACGCAATCAGTGCATATTTAACAAAGCAAGTTTTAAAACAAAATAACTCGGATGTTAAAATAATTACCACATTGCACGGCACGGATATTACATTGGTAGGACTTGAACCATCGTTTTTGCCACTGGTTAAATTCAGTATAGAAAACAGCGACGGTGTGACCGCCGTTTCCCGTTTTCTGAAAGAAAAAACTTTAACAAATTATAATATAAATAAAGAAATTGAGGTAATTTATAATTTTATTGATACTGATTTATATAAACCCGATGAAAAAAAACGGCAACAATTAAGAAAAAATTACGTGGTAAACGATGAAAAAATTTTAATTCACACATCGAATTTCCGGCCGGTAAAACGGGTGTGCGACACAATTAAAATTTTGTCGCTCGTCAAAAAGCATTTATCCGCAAAACTAATACTTATCGGAGATGGTCCGGACCGTTCCGATTGCGAACGTTTGGTGCGCGATTTAAAATTGAACGACGACGTTTTGTTTTTAGGGAAACAAGACGGTTTGGAAGAATTATTAACCATGGGCGACGTTTTTATAATGCCTTCACAATCCGAGAGTTTCGGACTATCGGCACTCGAAGCAATGGCATGCGGTTTACCCGTGGTAAGCTCAAGTGTCGGCGGACTTCCCGAACTCGTAAAACATAATGAAACCGGATTTATCGCGGAATTCGGCGACGTTAACCGGATGGCAAAATACACTTTGGATTTATTGACAAACGAAAGAAAGTACAAGAAATTTTCGGAAAATGCACGGAAACGCGCCGTAACGGTCTTCGACAAAAAATTGATAGTTCCCAAGTATTTGGAATATTACGAGAAAATACTTGGGAACCGTGATTAATTTTCTTTTTTACCCTTCTTTATTTTCCTCCGGGAAAACCGGGGTTTTGCCTATGCTGTAATGAATGAAGCCGGCTTCCCTTGTTTTTCTTCTGTGGAACAAGTTTCTACCGTCGAATATTACCGGTTGCTTCATCAATTTTTTCATCTCGAACAAATCGGGATTTCTGAATTCATTCCATTCAGTTACCAAAAACAATGCATCGGCATCCTTAATCGCTTCGAATTCATTTTCGGAATATTCTATTTTATCTTGGAAATAATATTTTGCGTTTTCCATTGCCGCCGGATCGTATGCTTTTACTTTGGCACCCAGTTTAAGCAATTCGTTAACAATTGAAATTGACGGTGCTTCACGCATATCATCCGTATTCGGTTTGAAAGCCAAGCCCCAAAGCGCAAATGTTTTTCCTTTAATATCATTGTTGAAATGTTTGAGCGCTTTTGCAACCAATACAAGTTTTTGATTTTTGTTTATTTGGTCGACCAGCTTAAGCAATTTCATTTCCGAATTATGTTCGAGTGAAGTTTTGTAAAGCGCATTAACATCTTTGGGGAAGCACGAACCGCCATATCCGATGCCCGGGAAAAGAAAACGCTTTCCGATTCTTTCATCGGCACCCATTCCTTTCCGGACAAGATCGACATTGGCTCCAACGGTTTCGCAAAAATTAGCCAATTCGTTCATAAAAGTTATACGCATTGCAAGATATGAATTTGCCGCATATTTCGTAACTTCAGCACTCTCGGGATTCATTTCAATAATCGGGTTTCCTTGCCGCACAAAAGTTTCGTAAAGCATTTTCATTTTTTTCATCACTTCGGGTGAATTCGCTCCGATGATTATACGGTCGGGCTTCATAAAGTCTTCAACGGCAAATCCTTCGCGTAAAAATTCCGGATTTGAAACCACTTCAAAATTCTTAAGGTTGTAACCTTTCAGAATTTCGGTAACCTTTTTTGCCGTGCCGACGGGAACTGTGCTTTTATTTACAATTATTTTAAAATCGTTGTCGCCGTCTTCTTTCAGAATTTTTCCTATATCGTGGGCGATGTTAAAAACATATTTAAGATCCGCCGAACCGTCTTCGCCTTGAGGGGTTGGCAAACAAAGAAATATTATTTCGGATTTTTTAACAGCACTTTTTAAATCATCCGTAAAACTTAAGCGTTTCTTGGCGATGTTTCTGTAAAAAAGCAAGTCCAAACCAGGTTCATAAATCGGTACTTCTGCATCATTTAATTTTTGCAATTTTTTAGGATCGTTATCCACACAAATTACTTCGTTACCAACTTCCGCGAAGCAAGTTCCGGTAACCAATCCAACGTAACCGGTTCCGATTACAGCTAATTTCATTAAATCCTCCTCTTTTTAAGATTCGTAACTAAAATCTTCTTCAATTTGATTAAAATTATTTGCTTTCAAATCTTTTTCCGATACTATCGGATTATTTATTTTCCAGTTTATGTTTAGTTGTCCGTCGTCAAATCTTATCGCACGTTCATCCTTTTTGCTGTAGAAATTCGTGCATTTGTAATGAAAAATTGCAATATCGGACAAAACGGAAAACCCGTGTGCAAAACCGGGTGGAATCCACAGCTGTTTGTGGTTTTCTTCCGATAATTCCACTGCAAAATACTTGCCAAATGTCGGTGAACCGAATCTGATATCGACTGCAACATCCAAAACTTTTCCGAAAACTACTTGACAAAGTTTTCCTTGTGCATATTCTCCAACTTGATAATGCAACCCGCGTACCGTTCCGTGTTTCGATTTTGAAATATTGTCTTGTACAAATTTCACTTTTAATCCGGCTTCGGTATATCTTTTTTCGTTGAACGATTCGAAAAAGTATCCGCGTTCATCGCCATAAA
>Ga0256841_1001686_pt1 | contig 18426 bp, 15 predicted proteins | sample 356308metaG_FD_185971 | JGI IMG/M metagenome (GOLD analysis project Ga0256841, IMG submission 185971) | Hydrothermal vent microbial communities from Mid Atlantic Ridge, Atlantic Ocean - 356-308 | ecosystem: Environmental > Aquatic > Marine > Hydrothermal vents | place: Atlantic Ocean: Mid... | reverse complement strand
TTTTATTTGCAGAAAAAGATAACAACCTTGTTGGGGAAAGAACATTTAATATTATTGCAGAGAATGAATATATAAGTAAGAATATAGATGTTTACGCTAAAGCAGGAAGAAATGCATTTTATAAAATTGAAAAAGAAATTACTGTTACTGATGGAATTATTGATATTTACTTTGAACAGAATATTGATAGTACTTTTGTTAATGCAATTATTCTGGACCAATTATCCACCGGTGTAATAAAAAATAAAACTCCAAAGTTAAATGATAATTTTAAACTTTATCAGAACTATCCAAATCCTTTTAACGGAACTACTCAAATAAAATTTGCATTGAACCAACAAGATGAAATTATTTTTGAAATTTATAATTCAATTGGTAAACAAATTTATTCTCAAAATATTGGTCAAACTAATCCCGGAACTTATTCAATTGAATGGAACGGAGTTAGCAATTCCAACGTCCCCGTTAGTTCAGGCGTTTACTATTATAAACTAAAAGGGCAAAATTTTACTCAATTAAAAAAGTTGGTTTATCTAAAGTAAAATGTCACGTAAATTCATATATTCTTATATGAAATTTTTGGCATAACTATCCTTAATCCTTGGAACAATACAAATGAAGATAATTATTTTTTTATTGAGTATTAGTTTATTTGCATGCGAAGACTCTACAAATACTCCCAAAGATACTAATCCCGAAAGAGAAGGTTGGAAATTAGTATGGAATGATGAATTTGATAAAACAGTTATTGACCCTGCTAAATGGGAACATGAAGTTAACGCCAACGGTGGCGGAAACAACGAATTGCAATATTATACCGGACGTTTGGAGAATTCCTTTGTTAAAAATGGTAAGTTAAATATTGTTGCCAGATACGAAGAATACTCAGGCACAGAAGGAACAAGAAATTTTACTTCTGCAAGATTAAGGACAAAGTATAAAGGTGATTGGCTTTATGGTAGAATAGAAGTTTCGGCTAAATTACCTGCAGGAAAAGGTACATGGCCTGCTATTTGGATGCTGCCTACGGATTGGGAATATGGTGGCTGGCCCCAAAGCGGTGAAATTGACATAATGGAACATGTGGGTTTTGATCCTAATGTCATACATGGTTCAATACATACCAAAGACTATAACCATATAATCGGTACTCAAAAAACTTCTTCAATTAATGTTCAGACTGCATTAAGTGAGTTTCATATTTACGCAATTGAATGGACAAAAGATAAAATTGATTTTTTTGTTGATGATTCATTGTATTTTTCTTTTAGTAATGAACATACCGGTTGGGAAAAATGGCCTTTTGATAAAAGGTTTCACTTAATCTTAAATATTGCCGTTGGAGGAAGTTGGGGCGGACAAAAGGGCATAGATACTAAAGCATTTCCGGCAACAATGGAAATTGACTATGTAAGAGTTTATGAAAGAAAGGACTGATTGAAAATCCGATCCCAGATCCTCTCAGAAAAACCAATTTGTTTTTGCTATATAATTTTAAAATGAAAAAAACAATTTAAGTACTTTACTTATTCTAGTGAAAATATTCAGCTTATAAATTATTCTCTCTTAAATAAAAGATATATTTATCTTTAGTTAAATTTACTTTTTTAGTACTCAACAGAAAATTAATTTGTCCTCTGTGATAAATTGAGTGCGTAATAACATGCTGCATTATATCAATAAATAAATTTGTGAATTTTTCCCCATCGGAATTCTCATAATTGCAGAGCAAATTGTTAAAGTTATTTTTGTTTTGTCTTTTTATGAAATTGTGCCAGTTCTTAGCATTGTTGTTGGAAAGTACTTCTATTTCTTGAATTGAAAAAGTTTCCCATACGTCTATTAAATAATCGGGAGTTTGTTTTAATCTTTCCAGCCACATTTCTTCAACTGAAACCAAATGGCTAAACAAGTTTAATATTTTTTCATCCTTTATCTTGTTATGCATTATTTGTTCTACTAATTTTTCGTTAGCCCATTTATTATATGCAAATTGTTTTTGAAAATATTTTTTCATTTGTTTTATTTTTTAAGGTTTTTTGCAAAGTGTGCGAATGCCGTTGTATGGCCGGCAGATACTTTTTCATATTTCTTGTGCGGTTAAAAATTTATCATAATTTTTAAGTCCATGCATATTTGTAGCTTTAATTTTCAAAATCCCACGAAAGACCAATTCTAATTCCTCTTTCTCTCATAGGATAAAATGGTACAATGTAGTAATTGTTGTCTAGTATATTTTCAAAAATAAAATAAAATGTAGCGGAGTTTCTAATTCTTCCCGCAAGTAGAAAATCCAACCTATTGATATTATTGTTTAGTGTTGGAGCTTCAAAGGGATGTATTATGTTTGTTTGTAAAAAACTGTTTGCCGTTCTATATTGTTGGAAATCATATACTCTATAATTTGATTCGTTAAAATTCTTACTCAAGTAAAAAGTAAAACCGGTTTTAAGATCAAGATTATTGTTATAGAGAGTATCTACATAATAAATTCCTGTAGAAAGTGAGAACTCCGGACCTTGTGGAAGTGCAAAAGTATTCTGTTTAAAATAATAATTAAAATTTAAAGAATATAAAATGTTGGTATATTTGCTGTTTGAAAAAATATTTATGCCTTTGTTAATGGTATTTGCCAACCTTGGATAAATAATTTGTGCAGTGTTAAGTTTTATATCGGCTGTATTAAAAACCGGAACCGGTTGATTATTAGTTCTTATTTCAAAATAAGAAATACTTGTATTGGTAAAACTATTAGCAAAGTTTACTGTTGCAAATAAAGTTGTTATATTTTTCTTATTATTTAGTAAAGTTTCAGGTAATAATAAATTTTCCGGTATTGAAAAAGGTTTGTCAAAATTAGAAAAGCCTGTTGATATGCTAAAGTTATTCAAATGTGTAACTGCAATATCAACTCCATAACCGTTGAATATTTGATTATTAAAGTTTAATATTTTCCCATAAACTGATGGAACTAATAAACTATCAAATAATTTATAATTTACCAATGCCCATGTATAATAATTTGTTTGTTCCTTGTTAAAGTTTAAAGCATCTACATAGTAATCAACAATTTCATAATATGCTTGAAATTCGGAAGTTAAATTACCAAGTGATAAATTTTGTTTAATTTGTCCGAACAATAAACTGTAACCGTTATCGTTATTTATTTTTAGGCTGTCTATTACCGGTTTGAAAATATGTTGTCGGAATTTATCCAGAGTGTTTTCATATCCGAATTTTATTTTAGAAAAACTATTTTTGAAAAAATTACCGAATAAATCCAAATCAACTCTATTAAAAGTGGTTTCATTATATCTATCGGATTCGGTAGAAGTTGAAAAAGAACCGGAACGTTCGCTGAAATCAACTATTGCCAAAGTTTTATTATACAAAGTATTTTCAATTACATCGGATGAATTTAAAATTGATTCCGGACTTACACCACCATTTAATCCGTATTTAGATTTGATGTGATGATAGTTTAGCTTAGCATAAAAGTTATCGGATATTTTATAAATTGTTTTTACGTTTGCTTTCCAGCCGGAGTAGGAAGAGTTTAAATATCTACTATCCACAGATGTGTTAGTAATTCTAACCGATAAACCTAAACGTTTATGTACTTTTGCACTAAACAAAGCATCAATATAACCTTCGCCGGAAGCTTGTAAGTAGCGAATGCGTGAAAATGGTTTTGTTCTAAAAGTATCACTTTCTTCAATCATTAAAGAAACCGGATTATTTTGGACATTATATAAAAAGCCTTTGGATAAAGGAGACAATGTAATTTTGCCAATCCCTTCGGTTTGTATTTTGTTTAAATCAAAACTATTATTCCAAGCATTGTTATACGAAGTTCCGTTAAGTATTAAAGAAGAATTTCCATAACCGAGACCATATAAGGAACTTTCACTTGGTTGTCCTGTAGAACCAAGATCTAACAAATAAGAAAATGGTAACCAAGAAAGTAAATCGCCGGAATATTTATAATCTATTCTATCAATATTTTTTTTTGTCAGAGAATAACTTTTAGGAACAAAAATATATTTACCGGAATAAGAAGGGAGGAGAAATTTTTTATTTGCTTTTAACTGCATTGTATCAATAATTGTAGAATCCGGAATGGAAGAAGAATCAATAATAATAGTATGTTTAAGGGAATCGGATAAAAACAAATTTAAGGTTGTTTCGGCATTAGTAGATATTGAAAATAAAAAAGAATAAATAAAAAATATGGTTGCTAATAATTTCAAAAGTAAGTAATCCTATTTTGTTTGAAAATAAAAATAGTAAAATTGAAAATGTGTAACAATGAGAAAAGTATTGATAATATTGAACAAAATATAGCTTAAAAAGCAAAGACCAGCCTCAAAGCAAGTAAAATTAAGCTTTTAATTGATTTTTCTTGAAAAAAAGCAAAAAAAATATTTTATTTTAAACTAAAAATAATTATTTTTTCATTGCATTCATTAACTAACAAACAAAAAGGAAACAAAATGGCAAAAGCAAAAAAGAAAGCAGCTCCTAAAAAAGCTGTAAAAAAAGCTGCACCAAAAAAAGCAGTTGCTAAAAAAGCAGCTCCTAAGAAAGCTGTAAAGAAAGTTGTTAAAAAAGCAGCACCTAAAAAAGTAGCTGCAAAAGGACCAATGACTAAAGGAGCAATTGTAGATCATCTGGCAGCAAAATTGGAGGTTACTAAAAAAACTGCTAATGAATTCTTGAATGAATTAAATGTACTCATTTACAAGAATGCAAAAAAATCTATTACCATTCCTGGTTTAGGAAAATTCTTTGTTCAAAAATATAAAAAGAGAAATGGTAGAAACCCTGCAACCGGCGAAAAAATGGTAATTCCTGCTAAAACTAAAGTTAGATTTAAAGTAGGAAAAGCTTTACAAGATGCTGTTTATCCTCCTAAAAAATAACAGCTTTTAGTTATTAAAAAAGTCCGGTAAGTTTTGCCGGACTTTTTTTGTGCAACGTTCAAATTTAACTTTTTATTTTTTATTTTGTTTTTCCGCAGGTTTAATTTTAACATATTTCTTTATCGATTCCAGTAATTCCTCATATAGCTCTTTTTTAATATTTGTCAAAATTATTGTAAGCAGTTTATTAAAGTCTTTCATGTGCGGACTTAAACCTATTTTTTTCCCATCCCATTCTATGTACAACGGAGCATAATTTCTACCGGAAAATATTCCTCCTTCAATTTTATCGATGTCAATAATTTTTATTTTTTCAATTCTATCTTTAATCATAAAATCGGAACAGTGCAATTCTTTATTATCAGCTTCAATTTTAAAAGGAAAAAGTTTGTAAATTTTGAGGTAATATTTATTTACAATATAAAGCAAAATAAAATTTATTAAAAGAGGAAACACAAATCGCCAATCTTTAAACATTCCAAAAGCGGAAAGTATTAGATAAAGAAGCAATATAATGCTTATAATAAAATTTCCGTATCTGTAAATAATTTTAGCGATAAATGAATATTTAAATGTTTTCATAATAATTATAATTTTAGTTTATTAGATTTTTATTTTTGTTCCGCTCATTTTTACTATTTCATTTAATTCTTTTTTTGTAATTGGCATTACGGAAAGTCTGTTTCCTCTTTGTACAAGTTTCATTTCCTGCAGTTTCGGATTTTCCTTTATTTCAGCCAATGGAACGGGATTGGCAAATTTCTTAATCAGTTTAATATCTACCATAAACCATCTAGGATTATTCGGATCACTTTTCGGATCGTAATGTTTGTCGTTTTCGTCAAAAGCTGTAAAATCCGGGTAAGCTTCTCTTACAACTTCGCATAAGCCAACAGCAGAAGGTGGTTCCGTATTGCTGTGATAATAAATCACCAAGTCGCCAATTTTCATTTCATCACGCATAAAATTTCTTGCTTGGTAATTTCTAACACCATCCCAGTGTGTTGTTTTATTTTTAGCTTTTGCCAAATCATCTATAGAAAAACATGAAGGCTCCGATTTTACAAGCCAATATTTTGTTGCCATTTTTATCTCCTTAATTTATAGAACTCTTTTTATTTTAAGTATTTATTAAACCAATTTTTTCTAAATTCGTCAACCTCTTTTTTATGCGATCTTAAAAAATGATCTCCGTTTTCTAAAAGTATTAACCTGTGTTCAATATTTTGTTTAATCAATTTATAGGAAAGATCTAATGATTGCTGAGGAAGAACTCTTGTGTCATTAAGTCCGTGCAAAATTAGCAACGGAGTAGTTTTTGAAAATTTTTCCGTAAAATTTATTATGGATCTTTTGTAACAGAGTTCCTCATTTAATTTACTGCCGTAATGTTTTAATAATTTTTCCAAAAATTTATTTTCACTATCCGAACAAGTAAGATTCGAAATTCCTCCGCTGGAAATAGCAGCTTTGAAATTATGATTTTTTGTCAAAGTTAAATACGTCATCATTCCGCCGCGACTCCAACCTTCAATTCCCCAAACTTCCTTGTTAGCAAATTCAAGTTCATCTGCCAAAGCAATTAAATTTAACACATCGTTTACATCGTTTCCGCCAAATTCATCTTTGCCTTCGCCACCGTCATTGCCTCTGTATTGAGTTTCAAAAACTACATAACCCCAACTGGCAATTTGACCAAGTATTCCTTGTGCATAAAAATCATCCAAAGCTCCGGCATCGGCATATCCACCGCGGCAAAATATAATACACGGATATTTTTTACCGGTATTCTTAGGATAGGCAAGATATCCTTTAACTTTTAATCCATCGGAAAGATAAGACATTTTCTCCAATGTAACGGAATCAACTGATTCGCTTTGCCAAGCACTTTTCAGCATTTTCTTTTGAATAGCGGGCAATGTTATTTTTGTTCTTTCAAGAAACATAATAAAATGGTCTAATTTTTAGAAACATTTTTACTAAATTTATTATTAACAATAATATTAACAAAATTAAAAGAAGTTTGATATGACAAAACAACAAAATAAAAAGTTAGCAAAAAAAAACAATAGATTAATTCAAATTGTTACAGGTATTGTAGTTCTTGCATTTATCGCTTTAATGATGTCGGATTATTTTATTCCCAAAACTAACAATCCCGTACGACCAACAAAAATAAATGAACAAAGGAATGATTTGGAGTTTAAAAAAGATGGAGAATTAACATTTCAAACAAAGGATGGTTCTTTTATTTCTACAATTGATTTGGAATTTGCCGAAACTACAAAAGAACGTACTCAAGGATTGATGTACAGAACGGAAATGAAAGAAAATCAAGGTATGTTATTTATTTTTCCGGAAGAACAAATGCAATCTTTTTGGATGCACAATACGGTTTTACCGTTGGATATGATTTTTATTAATTCTAATCTGGAGATTGTAACAATACGTAAAAATACAAAACCGTATGATGATTCCTCTTATGCTTCAACAAAACCGGCACAATATGTTGTGGAAGTTAATGCAGGTTACACAGATAAGTTTAATATTAAAGTTGGTGACAAAGTAGTTTTTAGAAGAATAAATTAATTATTGTTTTATACTCTTTACAAATGATTTTAACAAAAGAAAATATTACCTCTATAAACATAAGTGAAATTATAGATAGCAAAATTAAAAGTAATCTATTGGAAACACTTTTGGTTATTGTTCCTACCAACAGGAAACTAAGACAATTAAAAAAAGATATAATTAGAAATTTTAACGGACGTTCCGTAATAAAAATAAATATAGAAACTCTTACAACCATTACAACCAAGCTATTAAATTTTCATAAACCCTTTATTTCCTTAAGCGAAGCAGCGGCATCGGTTTTAATTAAACAATCGGCAGAGGAAATTAAATTAAATTATTTTGCCGCTTATAGTGCGGGAATTCCTTTTGGAACTTTAGACAAAATAAAAAATGTAATTGCCGAATACAAAAGACATGGTATTACGCCGGAAATTTTATTAAAAGAATCTGATAAACTTGAAGGTGGTGAAAAGAGCAAAGCTATTGATATTGCTGCAATCTATAAGTTATATCTAAAAAAATGTAAAGCTCTTTCTGCCTATGAAATTGGCGATATTTATCAAGGGTTACTTAATTTTAAAGATAGTGAATTAAAAGAATCTTTTAATAATTTTTTTATAAATGTAGATACTATTGTTGTTGACGGATTTGATGAGTTCACTGTTCCGGAAGTAAATATTCTACAAAAAATATCTGCTCTTCAAAATAAAAAAATGTATATCAATTTTGATTATCACATATACAACCAAAATTTATTTTCTCATCTTGACGATACTTATAAAACGCTTGAAGAATTTGGATTTAAAAAAGTAACGGATAAATCGCCATTACACGAACGTGAATTTAGTGAAATTATTCGTTCAAATTTATTTAAGTATAAAAATAAAATTGATAGAGTAAAAGATTTTTCCAATTCAATATTCAAGATAGAAACTAAAGATAGATTTGATGAAATAGATTTTATTGCCAAAAAAATAAAAGAATTATTAATTAAAGAACAAGTAAAGCCGGAACAAATTTGTGTAGTGTTTAATATAGTTGGTAATTATTCTAACAATGTTAGAGATATTTTTAATAAATATAATATTCCTCTTAATCTTACGGATAGAATACAATTAAAATCTTCTCCGCCAATAATAGCGGCAATTAGTTTGTTGGAACTAATTGAATCCGATTTTTACTACACGGATATTGCCCGCATTCTTACAAACGGATTTTTAGAGTTTAAACAAATCGATTTAAATAATTTACTTGCTGTTGCAGCAGAATTAAAAATAACAAGTGGACAAACTAATTGGAGTAATTTCATTAAAGATGCCCTGATTCTTTTAGAGTTTAATGATGAATTACTTCCCGAAGAAATTGAAGTAAAAAGAAAAAAATTAAAAAAAGCGGAAACCGATATCAATGAATTAAATTCTTTGTTAAAACCTTTGCGAAAGAAAAACACAATTGAAGGTTTTCAAAAAGCATTTAAGAAACTTCTTTTACAATTGAAACTTCCTTGTAAATTATTAGATAACTCTTTTGGTAAAGAGGAAGAATATATTAAATCCGTAACAGTTTTTCTCCAGACAATTAATGAAGTTTTATCTTTAATAGAAAAAGAAGAAGGGAAAGAAAAAAAGTATTCTATAAATTATTTTATTGACCAACTTAGAACAATTTCCAACTGGGCACGTTTTAATGTTAAAGAAAAATCCGATTACGGTGTTTTGGTTACTTCGGTCAATGAAATACGCGGATTAAATTTTGATTATTTATTTATTGGCGGAATGTGCGACGGAGATTTTCCGACAAAATATTCACCCGAAATATTTTTCTCCGGTTCATATCAAAAAAAAGAATTGGTACATCAAACGGAAGAGAGATATCATTTCTACCAAACGCTTACATCTTGGCAAAAGCAATTATTTATTTTAATTCCAAAGACAGACGGAGATTCCGAATTAGTAACTTCTACATTTGTAAAAGATTTGGAAAAGCTGATTAACATTACAAATATAGAATCTGTTAATGATAATAAAATATATTCCCAAGAAGAATTACTTATTGAATTAGGAAAAAATCCTAATAACAAAAAATTAAAGGAAACAGCAAAAGAACAAAATATAAATATTAAAAAAATAATTGAAACCGGTAGAATTGGTTATGTAAGAAAACACAATCCTTTTGAAGAAAATATTTTTAACGGATTTGTAAAAGAAAATATTAGCAATAAAAAAATTGATGAATACATTGAGCAATTGTTAGATAAAGAATTATCTGCATCACAGTTGGAAGTTTTTGCCAAATGTCCATTTAAATACTTTTCCGAAAAGATATTGAAATTAAAACCAATTGAAGAACCTAAAGAAGAAGCCGAACCTATTGAGCTTGGTAATGTTCTTCATTCAATTTTATATGAATTTTATTCAAACGTTCGGGAACGAAAACTAGAAATTAATAAAGTAGGCACAAAAGAATTTACCCAACTAAAAAATATGTTATTTAATATAGCCGAAGAAAAAATAAATAAACTTCATCTTCATTCACCATTGGCTTTTTTTGAAAAAGAAAAAATACTTGGGATAGACGGTGTCAAAGAAAATTCAGTTCTCTATAAATTTTTACAAAAAGAAAAAGAGAAAGAAGATGATTTTATTCCTTCTTTATTTGAATATCCGTTTGGAACCTTTAGCAGGGAAGATAACGATGAAAAAATACCTCCGTTACAAATTGGCGAACTTAAATTGCGCGGTAAAATAGATAGAATAGATATTGATAAAAAAAATAAAATGTTTAACATATTAGATTATAAATTGAAAGGAAAGAAACCGACTTTAGGTGAAATAAGCAGGGGAATTTCTTTACAACTTTTGGTTTACTTAATGGCCGGAAAGCATATAATTGAATTTGTAGAAAATGAAAATTATAAACCGTATAAAATGTTTATTTATTCGTTAAAATATAAAGATGATGAATTTGGTCCGATTCCAATTAAACTTAACAGAAAAAGAAAACAAACTGCTGAAGAAACAATTGAATTAAACGAAGAGCAAATTGAAAATACAAAAGTTACATTGGAAGAATATTACACAAAAATAAAAGAAGGTAAATTTCATCTTTCGGACTTGGAAGACAGAGAAAACCAAGTTTGCCGCTATTGCGATTTCAGATCATTCTGTCGCCTACAAGAAGTTTTTGAATAAAAAGATATATCAAGTTGAAGTTACTTTTTGAATTCAAGATTCTTTGGGAACACTGAACTGGTTTTAGTTATAACCCGGAAATTTTTTATAGCAAAAATTATACGAAACAAACTTTTACAGAGCAAATAACTTATTAAGTTTCTGATTTTTCCGTAATCTAATTTTAAGAATATACAATAAGAAATCTTGTAAAAAGTTACATAATTTATTATTTTTGATACAGCCACTGCTGAAAGTAGTGGCAATTTTTTTTATATAGTCAGAAATAGGAGAAAACAGGTGTCAAATTTTGTTTATTTAAGTCATGAACGAATAGTTGAACTGGAAAAAGAGCTTAAGGAATTAAAAACAACCGGTCGAGAAGAAATGGCAAAGAGAATTGCCGAAGCAAGATCGTACGGTGATTTGAAAGAAAATGCCGAATATGATGCTGCCAAAGAAGCTCAAGGTCATTTGGAACTTAAAATTGCTAAAATTGCAGAAATGCTTTCAAAAGCAAAAGTTGTTGATAAATCAATGTTTGCAAAAGATGAAGTTCATATATTATCAACCGTTGAAGTAAAAAATATGAAAGTAAATAAAATATTTAAATATACTATGGTTTCCGCCGAAGAAGCAGATTTACAAAAAGGGAAAATTGCAATAACATCGCCGGTTGGTAAAGCTTTAATGGGAGCAAAAAAAGGAGAAATTGTAGAAGCTAATGTCCCTGCAGGAGTTATTAAATTTGAAATTCTAAATATAGAATAAGTAAAAGTTGAAAATTTATTTATCTTTACAAATGTAATGAAGCATCAAAAAACAATAGAACAAAATGTTATAAAATTTATTGAAAGACATAACTTACTTTTTGGTGTAAAAAAAATAATAATTGCTTTAAGCGGGGGAGCTGATTCTGTATTTGCTCTCCATTTTTTTTATAAGTACAAAAAAAAATATAATATTAAAATTCTTGCTGTCCATGTAAATCATAATCTGCGAGGAAAAGAAAGCGATAAAGACGAAAAATTTTGCGAAGAACTTTGTAAAACTTATAATGTAGATTTTTATTCGGCAAGTGTGGGTGTTAAGCAACTTGCAAAAAATAAAAAATTATCAATAGAAGAAGCTGCAAGAATTTTAAGATATAATGAATTGGAAAAAATTGCTAAAGAAACTAATACGAATGCAATTGTTACAGCTCATAATATTAATGATAACACGGAAACAGTTCTTTTAAATATTGCTAACGGAGCCGGAATTGACGGAATAGCCGGCATTCCTGTTAAAAGAGGAAATATTATACGTCCGTTTTTATGTATAAGTAAAGATGAAATTAAAAACTATCTTCATACTTTAAAAATTAAGTACAGAGAAGATTTGTCAAACAACAATTTGGATTTCCAAAGAAACTATTTTCGAAAGAAAATTATTCCTTTAATAAAAAAAGAAATTAATCCGTCTTTGGAAAAAGTAATACTATCTTCATCAGAGGTTCTTAGAAATCAAAAAGAAGTTTTAGAGTATTTTATATCCGGTATAATAAATGAAATTGTTGTAAAAGATAAAACAAAAGTTATAGTTAAAACGTCCAAACTTAAAAATTATCCGGCAGCTGTTATAGGTGAAATTTTTAAATACATCTTTAACGAACTTATAGGAATAGAATATTCTTTTAATAATTTTGTGAAACTAAAACGTCTGATTGATAGTCAAACCGGAATAAAAATTTCTCTTGCAAAAAAATATATTGCAGTTAAGGAAAGAGGAAAAATTATAATACATAAACCGGAAACTTTAAATGATGAAGAATATTTCATTAAAGTTGGAGATAGCGTAAAAATAAATAATCAAAAATTAACTGTAGAAAAACTTAACTCAATTCCTGAAAAGTTAGTAAAAAAAAATAAAACGGAAATAATTTCCGCTGATAAAATAAAAGAGAAATTAACTGTAAGAAAATGGAAAGCAGGAGATAAAATACAACCAATTGGGATGAAAGGAAGAAAAAAAATTTCCGATGTTCTTACAGACCTTAAAATTTCGTCTTACAAAAAAGAAAATCAATTTGTATTATTGAATGGAAATGAAATAGTTTGGTTAATAGGTTTAAAATTAAGTGATAAATATAAAATTACATCAACAACAAAAAGTGCAATAAAATTATGTCTGAAATGAAAAAAAACGGGAAAGATGAAATTTGGGTTGGAAATGAAAAGTTTGTAACTCTTCTTTCCGAAGAAAAAATTAAAACAAGAATTAAAGAGCTGGGAGCACAACTTTCTAAAGATTATTCAGGTAAACTTCCTATTTTTATTGGTGTCTTAAATGGATCTTTTCTTTTTTTAGCCGATTTGGTTAGAGAAGTGAGCATTCATTGCGAAATAGATTTTTTTAAACTATCAAGTTATGGTGATGAAAAAATCTCTTCGGGCAAAGTAAAACTACTAAAAGAGCTTAATGCCGATATTTCCGAACGCCATGTTATTATTGTGGAAGATATTGTAGATACCGGCTTATCAATTGAGTTTATTAAAAAAATGCTTGTTGAGCATAATCCTGCTAGTGTTAAAATTGTTAGCCTTTTAGTTAAACCTGATAGTTTAAAATATAAATCTAAAATTGATTATATTGGTTTTGAAATTCCAAATGAATTTGTGATTGGCTACGGATTGGATTACGCACAAAAATTTAGAAATTTAAATTCAATTTATGCTCTGAGCGAATAACGGAGAAATTAAATGTATAATAATATAATAAAAGAGTTATATATGTCAGATAATTCAGAAAATTCCAAACCACCTAAAAAGAAAAAAGGTTTTACTCCGCCACAAAAGCCTGATGGTGATTTTGATTGGTCTAAGATATTAAAAACGGTTTTTACATGGGGTGCGGTTGTAATAGCTGCTGTAATTGTAATGCAATTCCTAAATGCAGATCGTAGTGGCGCCGTAGAAGTTAATTATGATGTTTACGAAAACTTACTTAATACGGATAAAATTAAGGATGTTAAGCTAGTAAAATCAGATATTAACAACTATGTTATAGATGCTGAACTAAAGCAAAAAGAAAGTATATTAATTGGCAAACAATATGTTTCTACAGATAAAATTAATACTATAATTGTAGAAGATTTAATAAAAGAACAAAAAGATGCTTGGAAAGCACATGGTGTTAGATATACTTTTGCTAATGATTCTAACGAATGGATGACTTTATTGGTTAGCTTTCTGCCTTGGATTCTAATTATTGGAATATGGGTTTTAATAATGAGAAAAATGCAAGGTGGCGGTACAGGAGGTTCAAGAGGAATCTTTAACTTTGGGAAAAGTAGAGCCAAAGTTATTTCGGATTCAGCCATGAAAGTAACTTTTAAAGATGTAGCCGGTGCAGACGAAGCAAAACAAGAACTTGAAGAAATTATAGAATTCCTAAAAGAACCGACTAAGTTCCAAAAGCTCGGAGGTAAAATTCCTCGCGGTGTTTTATTGTTGGGTCCTCCCGGAACCGGAAAAACTTTAATGGCACGTGCTGTTGCTGGTGAAGCCGGTGTTCCGTTCTTTTCCATAAGTGGAGCTGATTTTGTTGAGATGTTTGTGGGTGTTGGTGCCAGTCGTGTAAGAGATCTTTTTGATCAAGGAAAGAAAAGTGCTCCGTGCATAATTTTTATTGATGAAATTGATGCTGTTGGTCGCCATAGAGGTGCAGGTTTAGGCGGCGGACATGATGAACGGGAACAAACATTGAACGCTCTTTTAGTAGAGATGGATGGATTTGAACAAAATAGCGGTGTAATTATTATTGCTGCTACAAACAGACCTGATGTTTTAGATCCTGCTTTGCTAAGACCCGGAAGGTTCGATAGACAAGTAGTTGTTGATCGTCCGGATGTAAATGGTCGTGAAGGAATATTAAAAGTACATACAAGAAAAGTTCCGTTGGATCCTAATGTTAACTTAAAAACTTTGGCAAAAGGTACACCTGGTTTAGCCGGTGCCGAATTGGCAAACTTAGTAAATGAAGCAGCACTTCTTGCCGCAAGAAAAAACAAGAAAAGTGTTTCTATGGAAGATTTTGAAGATGCCAAAGATAAAGTAATGATGGGTATGGAAAGAAAAAGTATGATTATTTCCGAAGAAGAGAAAAAGACAACAGCCTATCATGAAATTGGACATGTTCTTGTTGCCTTAAAAATTCCGGAATCCGATCCGGTTCATAAAGTTACAATTATACCAAGAGGTAGAGCCTTAGGTGTAACCACATATTTACCGGTAGATGAAAAACATACTTATTCCAAAGAATATCTGGAAGCAACAATAGCTTATGCCTTAGGCGGAAGAGCTGCGGAAAAAATTATTTTTGATAAATACACAACCGGTGCCGGTAACGATATTGAAAAAGCTACCAACCTTGCCAGAAAAATGGTATGCGAATGGGGAATGAGTGAAAAACTAGGTCCTTTAGCACTTGGTAAAAACGAAGAAGAACTTTTCTTAGGCAGAGAAGTTACAAAGCATACGGAATACAGTGAACAAACCGCGCAAGTTATTGATAGTGAAATTAAGCTGATAGTTCAAAGTTGTATGAATAGAGCGGAAAAAATATTAACGGATAATATAGATGAACTTCATAAACTATCTCAAGAACTTTTGGAAAGAGAAATTCTTGATGCCGAAGAGATAGACAAAATTCTTAAAGGCGAAGAGTTACCACCGTCAAAAAGAAATAACCATCATGAAGATAAAGAAAATAAAAATGAAGACGTACCTGAACATGTAAAAAAGTTGATGGAAGAACGTTCTAAAGAATCTAATTCAACTACAGAAAATAAATCTTCTGAAAATAACAATGACTGATATTGACAAAGGTACAATAAATTTTAAAGGTGAGTTGCTAAGAAAAGCAATTCACCTTTTCTCACTTTCTATTCCCATTATTTATAGTTTTATTTCAAAAAAAACCGCACTTACCATTTTAATTCCCTTAACAATTATTTCGGTAACAATAGATTTTGGACGTTATTATATAAAAAAACTTAACGATATAGTTCAAAAAATATTTGGCTATATTCTTAGAGAACATGAAAATGATTTCCAAAAGAAAAATCTTAACGGTGCTTCTTATGTTCTTATTGCCGCAACATTAACTTTATGGATTTTCCCAAAAATATTTTTTATTACTGCTTTTGCTGCATTGATAATTTGTGATACTTCTGCAGCTTTAATTGGCAGGAAATTCGGAAAGCATAAATTTTTATCAAAAAGTCTGGAAGGAACATTAGCATTTTTTGTATCCGGTTGTATTTTAATATTTTTCACACCAAAAGTAGCCAACATTCCTGGAGAATACATAATTGGATTTGTTGCCGTTGCTGTGGGTGCAATTGTAGAAAATATTTCTTACGGATGGGCTGATGATAATTTAACAATTCCACTTTCAATTGGCTTTACATTGTGGGGATTGTATTCTTATTTTTTGCCGTCATTAACTTTTTAAACTTAGGAACTTATAATAACATCCAATGTAAAATAAGATATCTTTCACTAATAATATTTAATTGACCATGAAAACAAAATTTACAATTTTATTCTTAGTTTCTTTTTCTTTTGTATTACTACTTAATAGTTGTAATACAAAAAGAAGAGCCAAAGGAAGAGAAGATGAAATTATTATAGTTGCCGATTCTACCGAATATATGCAACTTAAAGATGTGTTGAAACAAACATTTGGTAAAATTATTTATACACCTCAACCGGAAAAATTATTTAAAATAAAGAGAAAAAGTATTAATTCGTTAGAAGAAATTAAACGAAAGAAAAATATAGTAATTGTTGCACCAATAAATTCCGGTAGTTATACTTCCCAGTATCTAAACAAAGTTTTAGATTCGAATGTAAAAGAATTGGTAAAAAAAGATAGCGTTTATGTTATAAACAAATATGACCTTTGGGCTAAAAATCAATTAGTGATGATTTTAACATCCCCAAATATTGATACTCTTAAAAATAGAATTGTACAAAAGAAAGATGAATTACTCTACTACTTTACTGATTTTTCCAATAAAAGAATTGCACAGGGATTATATAATCCTAAATTTGAACAGAAAGATATAGAAGCAAAACTTCTAAGTAAATACGGGTGGATTATTTATATACAAGCTGATTACAAATTAGCGATGGAACGTCCCGAAGATAATTTTGTATGGTTAAGACGAGGTGTTAACTCCGATATGGAACGTTGGGTTTTTGTACATTGGCTAGACGATGCAACGCCTGAATTTTTAAATAAAGATTCAATAGCAGCTGAAAGAGATAAAATGACAGAAAAATATTACAGAACCAGCGATGACAAAGCTTATGTAATTCATTATGATGATTATAAAATAACCAAAGAAGTAAACTTTAATGGTAGATATGCAATAATGACACAAGGTTTATGGAGATTTAACGATAACAGCGGCGGCGGACCTTTTGTAAATTATACATTTTATGATGAAGACACAAAACGTATTTATATGTTGGATGCTTCAATATTTGCCCCGAAATATTTAAAGAAAAGTATAATTCAACAAGTTGATGTTTTATTGCATAGTTTCAAAACAGAAAAAGAAATAAAACCGGAAAGAAAAAAAGAAATTCTGGAAGAATTGGAAAATTAAAAAATCAATTATATTTTTGTACAATAAATTTTTTCGGGGTGTGGCGCAGCCCGGTAGCGCGCTTCGTTCGGGACGAAGAGGCCGTAGGTTCAAATCCTATCACCCCGACCATAACAAAACCGGATTAACTAACAAACCGTAATGAAAATCAATTTGTAATAGTGATTTTCCTGCTAATCCAATCTCTTCGTTTAACGTGAATGTAAACATAATAATTTATTTAAAATGTAGAATCAGAAGATTCGATACTACAATTTTAATTTGTAAATTATTTTAATTGTTTTTTGTTTTGAAAAAGAATATAAAAAATATACCAACTTATTTTATCCTTTGAAGTTATAAATATCAAAACCAATTGCTTATATTTCTTTGCAAAATATTACAACACTATGTATAATTATAAACTTACAATTCAGTATGACGGTACAAATTATTCCGGTTGGCAATCGCAACCTAACGGAAATACGATTCAAGACAAGCTTACAAAAGTAGTTTCAACAATAACGCAATCTGAAATAAATTTAATAGGTTCCGGAAGAACCGATGCAGGTGTTCATGCTTGGGAACAAGTTGCAAATTTTAAGATTAATAAATCACTTAATTTATTTCGTCTCAGGCATGCAATAAATTCTATGCTACCCGAAGCAATTGCCATAAAAAAAATGGAAGAAGTATCGGAAAATTTTCATTCAAGATTCGATGCAAAAAAGAGAAGCTATTTTTATTTAATTGGCAAAAATAAAAATCCTTTTTATAGCAAATATTCATATCGGTTTTTTGATGTTAAAAAAATTGATATAAAAAGATTAAACTCATTAAGCAAAGTACTTTTGGGTGAACATAATTTTACTTCTTTTTGTAAAAAGAAAACCGATACGGAAAATAAAGTTTGCATTGTCAATGAAATTCATTGGCGTGAGACTAATAGTTTTTTTATTTTCAAAATTGAGGCAAACAGATTTTTACATGGAATGGTAAGAACAATTGTGGGAACAGTTTTATCTGCAACCGTTAAAAATAAAAGCAAGAAGTATATTGAAGAAATATTAAAAGCAGAAAACCGTCAAACTGCGGGCGAAGCTGTACCCGCAAAAGGTTTATT
>Ga0256841_1001685_pt1 | contig 18459 bp, 13 predicted proteins | sample 356308metaG_FD_185971 | JGI IMG/M metagenome (GOLD analysis project Ga0256841, IMG submission 185971) | Hydrothermal vent microbial communities from Mid Atlantic Ridge, Atlantic Ocean - 356-308 | ecosystem: Environmental > Aquatic > Marine > Hydrothermal vents | place: Atlantic Ocean: Mid... | reverse complement strand
GAGAACTTCTTTGTTGCCCGGATTATTGCAGGCCTTAACTTATAATCTGAATCGGCAGAATAACAGGCTTCGTTTATTCGAGAATGGGATGATCTTTTCTAAAAACCATAGAGAGATCAAACAAAAGAATGTTTTCGCAGGGATTGTCAGTGGTCGCCTTTTTCCTGAGCAGTGGGATCTTAAAAGCCAACAAATTGATTTTTTTGATTTAAAAAATGATGTTGAGGCATTGTTATCCCTTTCAGGGAATCTGTCAGGTTATGAATTCAGGAAAGCAGAGCATACTGCATTACATCCAGGGCAATCAGCCTCTATCTTTAAAGCGGGTAAAAATATTGGTTTTACAGGGATGCTGAGCCCTGTAAAATTAAAGGAGCTTGATCTTGATACTGAGGTTGGTTTTTTTCAGTTGGATTTAGAAGCAATAATTAATGGAAAAATCCCGGAATTTTTGCCCTTATCAAAATTTCCAGTTGTACGTCGAGATATTAGTCTGACGCTTGATAGAGAGATTGAATCTTCACAAATTCTTAGCTGTATTAATGAAAATGCCCCAGAGACGTTGAAAAACCTGTTGTTGTTTGATGTTTATCAGGGCGAAGGTATTGATTCAATGAAAAAAAGTGTGGCCTTGGGCTTGATCTTTCAGGGAACTTCGAGCACTCTTATAGATCAGGAAATTGACGATTCGTTAGAAAAGATTTTGTCGAGGTTAAATAAAGCGTTGGGCGCAACGCTCAGGGATTAAACTCTCGGACGATTTTATAAAGATTGTTAATCAGAAGAATTGCGAGGAAATATGGCACTCACCAAAGCAGATATGGCAGAAATGCTATTTGATGAGCTGGGACTCAATAAACGTGAAGCGAAAGAACTGGTTGAGATGTTTTTTGGTGAAGTTCGATCAGCGTTAAGCTCAGGTGAACAGGTGAAGTTATCTGGATTCGGAAATTTTGATCTTCGTGATAAAAGTCAACGACCTGGACGTAACCCAAAGACAGGTGAAGAGATTCCAATCAGTGCTCGTAGAGTAGTGACATTCAAGCCTGGACAAAAACTAAAAGCCAGGGTGGAAGCATATGCTGGAAGCAACTAATAATAACGAACTCCCCGTTATACCAGGGAAACGGTATTTCACAATAGGGGAAGTCAGTGAATTATGTGCGGTTAAGCCACATGTTTTGAGATATTGGGAACAGGAGTTTCCTCAACTGAGTCCTATTAAAAGACGCGGTAATCGGCGTTACTATCAAAGACAGGATGTCATCCTGATTCGCCAGATCAGAAGTCTTTTATATGAAAACGGTTTCACTATCGGTGGAGCTAGACAAAGACTTTCCGGAGATGAGGCTAAAGCGGATTCAGATATAAGTCAGCAAATTGTTCGACAATTGCGTGGGGAGCTTGAAGAGGTCCTGGATATTCTCAAGCGTTAAGTTTCTCATAAGGCTTTTTTACAGCCTTTTCAAACAAATCAGAATAAATTATCGGGGCGTGGCGCAGTCTGGTAGCGCACCGCAATGGGGTTGCGGTGGTCGGAGGTTCAAATCCTCTCGCCCCGACCAGTTTTTTGTACTTGGTTTATTCCTTTCTGCTATAACCCCTGTCATTATCTTTCTTTAAAGTTTTGTCGCTAATTGGCGACACAATGATATGTTATGCTGATAAATAGAGAAGAACCTTTTACCTGTCTCTGACAATAATGGTTTATTCTGGCATTCAAAAAGTGAACAAATGCTTCTATAACAATCTTTTTCTCTGCGTTTTTGTTTCTTTGGAATAGTATTCTTCGGCAATCATATTAATTCATGAATTTGAAAAAGAGGAATTTCATATATGTGCGGAATCGTGGGTGGTATAGGTCAACGTGATGTAGCCCCAATTTTGTTGGAAGGTTTAAAAAGGCTCGAGTATCGAGGTTATGACTCTGCGGGAATGGCAGTCGTCGACCAGAATAATGAGATCAATCGATGCCGGGTTTTAGGGAAAGTTGCAGGGTTGGAAGAAGCTATGGTAAAAGAGCCGCTTCCCGGTTCAGCAGGGATAGCACATACTCGTTGGGCTACACATGGTGAGCCAAGTACTCATAATGCCCATCCTCACATTTGCCGCAGAAAGGTTGCCCTTGTCCATAATGGCATAATCGAAAATCATGAGGCACTCAGAAAGCAACAGCAAGAGAAGGGTCATAAATTTTCTTCACAGACAGACACCGAGGTGATCGTCCATGAGGTTTATGACCATATGGAACAAGGAAAAAAGCTGCTTGATGCTGTGCGAGCAACGATCCCTGATCTGGAGGGTGCCTACGCTCTCGGTGTTATCAGCAAGACTGAACCCGATCATCTGATCGCTGCTCGTCTTGGTAGCCCACTGGTCATTGGTGTGGGTATTGGTGAATATTTTATTGCCTCAGATGTTTTTGCATTATTACCGGTTACGCAACGATTTATTTTCCTTGAAGATGGTGATATTGCTGACATTCATCGAGATTCCCTGGTGATTTATGATAAGAATGGAAAAGAAGTAGAGAGACCGGTTACTACTTCAGAGCTGTCTGCCGATGCGACTGATAAAGCAGGTTATCGGCATTATATGCTTAAGGAGATTTTTACTCAGCCTCGCGCAATTGCTGATACTTTAGAAGGCAGAATACTGAATGGTAAACTCGCTGATGGTATTTTTGGTCCTGAAGGCGATAACATTCTGGATAAAGTAAAAGCTGTTCAAATAGTTGCTTGTGGCACCAGCTATCACGCTGGTTTGGTGGCGAAATACTGGTTTGAATCCATTGCTGGTCTTCCCTGCCAGATCGAAGTTGCCAGTGAATTCCGTTATCGAGATCATGTTGTTAGCCCTGACACCCTGTTTGTGACGATTTCTCAATCCGGTGAAACTGCAGATACACTTGCAGCATTAAAGGAAGCTAAAAAATCAGGCTTCGATCATTCTCTTGTTGTCTGTAATGTGCCTGAGAGTTCGCTTACCCGTGAATCAGATCTCGTCTTGTTAACTCGTGCAGGCCCTGAAATTGGTGTTGCATCGACCAAGGCTTTTACAACCCAGTTAGTTGCATTGATGCTGCTGGTGATCGGTCTGGGGCGCAGGAATGGTATGAGTGAAGAACAGGAAAAAGATCTTATTGCACAGCTGGAAAGTTTACCCGGTAAGGTGAATGCAGCTCTGGAATTAAATGACAAGATTGAAGCTTTGTCTGAGACCTTCTCTCATAAACACCACGCTCTGTATTTAGGTCGTGGGACGATGTATCCCATAGCCATGGAAGGTGCACTTAAGATCAAAGAAATTTCGTATATCCATGCGGAAGCTTATCCCGCAGGTGAATTAAAACATGGCCCACTGGCACTTGTTGACGAGGATATGCCGATTATTGCGGTTGCTCCAAATAACAGCTTGATTGAAAAGCTTAAGTCAAATCTCGAAGAAGTCAGAGCGCGAGGTGGAGAACTTTTTGTTTTTGCAGATGTAAAGGCTAATATGAGTGACTCGGAAGGCGTGACCATTCTTAATGTGGCATCAGTCGAAGAAGCTATAGCGCCGATCGTGTATACCATACCATTGCAATTATTTTCTTACCATGTTGCTGTGATCAAAGGTGCCGATGTGGATCAGCCCAGAAATCTGGCAAAATCAGTCACTGTTGAATAAGTACTCGAGCCAGAATGAAACGTAATTTTTCGTTGTGTTTAAGCTTTTTCACAGTTGCTTATAGTTGTCTGATATCGAAGTTGTTTACAATAGAACTCATTGATAATAGGCATTTTTTGCGGGAATGTAGCTGAAGTGACGAAGACTAAAACGAATGGGCAAGCTTCCAGGATTCTAATCGTAGATGATGACAGTGATGTTCTCGTACTGTTCTCAAAATGGCTCAAAGCTGAAAACTTTGATGTTGTTACAGTAGAGTCAGGTAAAGATGCCCTTGCACAAATTAGTATTGCTCGACCTGATCTGGTCGTTACTGATCTGATCATGGATGAAATGGATGGCATGGCACTGCTTTCGGAAATTCACCGCCAAAATCCGCTATTACCTGTCATTATGTTAAGTGGTCAGGCAAAAATACCCGATGCGGTTAAAGCAACCCATCTTGGGTCATCTGCTTTTTTGACAAAGCCGGTTGATAAAAAAGAGCTGATTTCACAAATTCGTAAACATCTGCACCTTGCTGGCAATGGCAAGACTAATAAATCCCAGCCTTTTGGTGAGGGGATTATTTATCGTAGCTCAAAGATGGCAGAACTTATTGAACAGGGTAAGGCTGTTGCTGATGGCGATATCACTGTATTTATTAGTGGCGAAACCGGTACCGGAAAGGAAATTCTGGCCAAAGCAATACATGACGCAAGCCCCAGGAAAGATCAGCCTTTTATCGGTGTAAACTGTGGTGCTATTCCTGAACAGCTGCTTGAGTCGGAACTATTTGGGCATGAAAAGGGAGCCTTTACCGGAGCCTTGTCACAACATGAGGGTTTATTTAAGGCTGCCGATGGCGGAACTCTGTTCCTGGATGAAATTGGGGATATGCCTCTTGACCTTCAGGTCAAATTACTTCGTGTTTTACAGGATTTTCAGGTACGTCCTGTGGGATCGGTCCGTAGTGTTCCAATCAATGTCAGAATAATTTCTGCGACACATACCAATCTGGCCGAAGCTGTCAAAGAAGGTCATTTCAGGGCTGATCTCTACTATCGATTAAATGTTGTACCCTTAGCCATTCCGAATCTTGCTGAACGTCCGGAAGATATAGAATTATTACTTGAGTATTATCTGGAAAAGTTTGCACTGAGAAAAGGTGAACCAAAAAAAGCATTTTCTCCAGAAGCACTGGATTATTTAATCGCATCTTCCTGGCCCGGCAATGTACGACAATTGATCAATGTGGTTGATTTGTGTGCAACCTTAAACAAAACTAATATAATCCCTTTAAGTATGGCGCAAAAGGCATTAGGGGATGAGGAAAGTGATCTTCGAACTTTGAAAGACGCAAAACATTTATTTGAAAGAGAATATTTGATCAGTGTATTACAGTTAACAAAAGGCCAGGTCGCTAATTCAGCTCGAATAGCTGGCAGGAATCGAACAGAGTTTTATAAATTGCTTAATGCCCATAATCTTGATCCGTCAGATTTCAGAGATCAAGCTGGTGCTTAGTTTTTGTTATAATCTGGGAAAGTCGAGGGGAGAACTTTTTGGATAAAATAATCGTACAATGTGATCCTGATCTGGAGGATCTTATTCCGGGTTACATTAATAATCGCCATAAGGATATTATTGTAATGCAAGAATGCCTTGAAACGGGTGATTTTGCTAAAATACGAACCATTGGTCACAGTATGAAAGGTTCTGGTGGCGGTTATGGCTTTGATATCATCACCGATCTGGGCGAAAGAATAGAAAATGCTGCATTAGCAAGCGATACCGATAAAATAGTTCAGGCAGTTCAGGAGTTGGAAAGTTATATTAGCCGGGTAGAAGTAGTCTATTCTTAGATAGTTATTTCTAAAATTTTGCACAATTGGGTTCCTCTTTGAAACAAAATCGCCTGCCATCCAGACGTTTTATTTATTCTGTTACAACGATTCTGGGCCTTTCTTTTACTTTCATACTTTTTTTACTGGCCTGGTTTAATTCAATTGATAATGAAAAAAAGGAATTTGCTTTTGAGTCGGTCTCTATCAGTTCTCTTGTTAACCGAGGTGTCTCTGCTGCTGATGATGCAACTCTAACAGTTTCAAATTTGCTTGAAACACTTCCTGAGGTTTCTGCGAGTTCATTCGAATCTTTTTCACAACCTTTTTTTGATCGTCACCCATTTATTTCTTCGATTACTTATCTTCAGATCCAGCCTGATAACCTCCAGTCAGGTGATATTTCGAGCTCACTCTCCTGTGTCTTTTATTCTGAACGAGGCTCTGAAAAAGGATGCCCATTAGGTGATGGTTCAGAAATATCTGAGCAAATGAGAAACGCAGTCTTTTCTGCGATTGATACCGGTGATGTTGTACCGACTCCTATGTTAAAGCCTGGAGAAAACCAGTCTTCTTATTTGTTAATTAAATCTGTAAAACAAATGGGAAATCAGCCGATTATTGGCTTGGTTTTTGTTGAGATCAATCCTGCCAAACTATTGGGAGACTCTTTATCTGATGCGCTCTCTGTAAGATTACATAGTGAGTCTGAAGGGATTGCAGGTCGTCAATTGCTGTTCAGGAAAATTGTCAACGATGAAGGCTCTTCTAAAGGTTGGAGGATTACAAATTTAAGCGAAGAAGCTGTTGTTCAATTTCCATACTATTCTACAAAATTAACGATACAACGACCTGTTTACTGGGCTGATCTTGATCAAAGGTTAATTCTGACAGCGTTATTTCTTGGATCAGGCGTGACTTTGCTCCTGATAGCCCTTGCCAGAGCGAAAGATATTCAGGCCCGTGAGTTGCGTGAAAGAAATAAAGAGATCGAGCGGCAGGTTGAACGGCAGACTCGTGAATTGGCAACAGCTCGAGATCAGGCTTTAGAAGCTTCAAGAGTTAAATCAGAATTTCTTGCCAGTATGAGCCACGAGATACGAACCCCGCTCAATGCCATTATAGGGATGGCGGAGTTGCTGTCTGAAACAAGATTAAGCAATGAACAAAATCGTTATGTCGATATTTTTCGAAAATCAGGAGAAGCACTACTCAGTTTGGTGAATGATATTCTCGATTTATCGAAAATAGAGGCAGGGCAACTTGTGATCGAGCAGATTGATTTCAATTTGCCAAGACTGGTTGAAGAAGCAACAGATATTTATTCTCTGAAAACGGATGAGAAAGGGATTGAGTTGATTTGTCAGATTGTTTCAGATGTTCCAGTGTGGGTGAAGGGAGATCCTGGAAGGCTGAGACAGATAATCCTGAACTTGCTCGGAAATGCAATCAAATTCACCGAAAGAGGTGAAATAGTTTTGCGGGTAAGGAAAGCACCAGAACAAGATGATCCGATGTTCTTACAATTTTCAGTCATAGATACTGGAATTGGTATTCCGGCCTCTAAACTGGATTCTATTTTTGGCAGTTTTAATCAGGTCGATTCATCGACAACAAGAAAGTATGGAGGCACGGGATTAGGTCTGACAATTTCGAAAAGACTGACAGAAATTATGGGTGGCCAAATGTGGGTAGAAAGCAGGGAAGGGCATGGAAGCAGCTTTCATTTCACCATAAAAGTCAAAGAGGGTGAAAGTATTGAAGGCTGGTTGCCTGCCGCTATCCCTGATCTTGAAGGTCAGCATATTCTGGTGATTGATGACAATGCCACAAACAGGTTGATCCTGAAAGAAACACTCGCACCAAAAGGTATTGTTGTTACAGAAGCAAAAGATGGCAAATCAGGCATTAAGGCTTATAAGGAAGCGCTCGAAAATGGTCGTCCGTTTGATGTCATTCTTTCTGATTGTCATATGCCGGATCTGGATGGTTTTGATGTGGTTAATACCATTAAAAAATTAGGTGGAGATGTAACAACAGTTCTGATGTTGTCATCCTCAAATCTGAATAGTGATCTGGAGAAAGCGAAAAAAAGTAATATTGGTGGTTATCTGGTGAAGCCGGTCAAGTCTGATGAATTGTTCCGAGCAATTTCGGGGACAAAAACGATGTCTCTTTCCGGTGACAATCAACATCTTAATACGATTGAGCAGAAGTCATTTATTGGTTGTGCACCGATACTGTTAGTGGAAGATAATGAAGATAATCGTTTGTTGATCAATGCCTATTTGAAGAAGACAACTTTTGAAATTGAGGAAGCAGAAAATGGCCAGATCGCGCTTGAGAAATTCAGGCAAGGAGAATATAGCCTCATTCTAATGGATGTCCAAATGCCTGTTATGGATGGTCATACAGCAACACGTGAAATCAGGCGTTGGGAAAAAGAAAACGGTCGGGAACCTACGCCGATCATAGCTTTAACGGCCCATGCTGTAAAAGAGGATATGGATAAAAGTATACAGGCGGGCTGTAATTCACATTTATCAAAACCCATTAAAAAAGTAACTTTATTACAAACTATTGATCGGTTTATGAGGTAGTTATCTGGATAATGTACTTTTCCCTGGTAAAGTAGTTCGTTTAGTCCAATAGAATAGATTTCGCCAGAAAATCATCTCGAAATTTTAGTCGATAGTTGACTTGTCGTCATATGACGACACACATTGTTGTTAAGTGTGAACTTTTCTTATAAGAAAAAGACCATTCCCAAGATCTAATTGTCACAACATTGTTAAATGTAACATGTTGTTATTAAAGAAGTTGTTAGCTTGTTTTTTGTGTGATTGATCTGCACTATAGGATTTCATTTGATACAGATGTAGTACGGGTGCTGATTTGTGTCAAACATGGAAACCGCAGGTTCTATTCCTTAAAGGAACAGACTGGTTTGCCGATACTATTTTGAAGAAGAAACACAATTAGGAATCACCCAAAGGCTGGAAGCAAAATAGAGTATGTACAGAATTTTCAGACACTACATCCCAAAAACTATAATGATGCTAATGATGGTGGAAATCGTCATTTTTTTTGTTTCTGTTTATCTGGGGGTAATACTCCGATTTTACGACTGGCATTCGTTTCAGGTTTATAGTATTGAGGGTTCGTTACAGTCAATTTTTCCCAGAGCTATAGTATTCACACTGGTTATGTTTGGTGTGATGACAACCATGGGGCTTTATCAGCGTGATTACCGTGAAGGCCCAAAAACAACCTTTGTAAGGATTGTCGGTAGTTTTTTTATTGGCCTGTTGCTCATGTCTTTAGTGTTTTATATGGCTCCTACATTGATTTTGGGCAGAGGGGCTTTTGGAATGGCATTTTTTTGTGCCTTTATTGGAATCATTTCAAGTCGTTTCCTTTGCTTTCATAGAACAGACACTGCCTGGCAAAGAAACTTGTTAGTTCTTGGAATCGGACATAATGCCCAACTGATTGGCCGTCTGAAGCGACGTACGGATCACCGAGGAATTAATCTTGTAGGATTTGCAGCGATTGGTAATGATGAACAGGTTGTTTCCAGTGAAAAGATTATTCCAATAAAGAAGAAGTCACTGGTTGACTACGTTAAGTCCAATAATATCGATGAGATCGTTGTTGCCGTCGATGATCGAAGAAATAATATTCCTGTTGATGATATTTTGACATGTAAAATGCAGGGTATTCAGGTAATCGATGTTTCGACTTTCTATGAGCGCCAGTTAGGTAAAATGAAGCTGGACTCATTACACCCCAGTAACTTCATATTTTCTGATGGTTTTACACAAGCGGTACTAAAATCCTCTGGGAAACGGGTGTTTGATGTTGTTGTCAGTGCATCACTCTCAATTATATTCTCTCCATTAATGGCCCTTACTGCCCTGGCAATTTATGTGGAGTCTGGTTTTAAGGGGCCCATTATCTATCGACAAATACGCGTAGGGCTCAATGGTGAAGAGTTTGAGATTTTTAAGTTCAGAAGTATGACAGTCGATGCTGAAAAGGATGGCGTCGCTCAATGGGCGCAATCTAATGATAATCGTATAACAAAAGTTGGGTCTTTTATTCGCAAAACACGACTTGACGAGCTTCCTCAGCTGTATAACGTCCTCCGAGGGGATATGAGTTTTGTAGGGCCAAGACCTGAACGTCCACAGTTTGTTTCTGAGTTAGCAAAAACAATTGAATATTATGAGATGCGTCATCATGTAAAACCAGGGATTACCGGATGGGCACAAATCTGTTATCCCTATGGTGCCTCAGAAGAAGATGCACGTGAAAAACTGCAATACGATCTGTACTACCTGAAAAATTATAGCATGTTCCTGGACATCACTATTTTGTTACAGACAATTCAAGTGGTTCTTTGGAGTAAAGGTGGACGCTAAATATCTGGTTCCTGCCCATCGGCCATAAGTAATAATGTGTTAAGAGTGGCAAATTTTGAAGTATCGAACACCGGTTGGTACTAAAATGTCAGTAATATGACAATCGAAAGTGTGTATAAACTTCTGTTATTATTACAAGGTTATCTGATTGACAAGGATTTTAGTCGAAATAAGATCGCCTGAGATGGGTGGTAAGTAAAAGAGGAGTGTTTCTCTGAAGTCGAGAACACAAGTATTAATCAAATTAAATTAAACAATTCTGGACGATATGGAAGAAACAATAGAACAGTTAAAACATTTTTTTAGAAGCTTCTGGGAAAATCGGTGGTTAGCGTTAGCGGCGGCGGCGTTACTTGCGATTATTGGTTGGACCGCTGTGATCATAGCTCCAGACAGATACGAAGTAACAACTCGAGTCTATGTTGACACTCGTTCAATGTTGAAGCCTTTGCTGAAGGGGATCGCTGTTGATAGCTCAGTGACGGAATCGACAGCAGAAATCATGAAGCGAACACTGCTTGCCCGTCCTAACCTGGAAGCCGTTGCAAAAAATGCAGGTATGGGTAAGAAAATCGATACACCAGAAGCCTATGAGAAAATGATACGGAAACTTTCTGAAGATATTATGATCAGTGGTGGTCGGGAAGTTAATAATGTTTACACGATTACCTATACACACCGCGATCCAGTTATGGCCAAGAATGTGGTGCAGTCATTATTAGACCAATTTATAGAAAAAGTAATTGGTGCAAATAGACTTGATACCGATGTAACAAAAAAATTCCTGGATGAAAAAATAGCTGAATATGAGATCAGGCTAACCGCAGCAGAAGAAAGGTTGAAGCAATTCAAAAAAGAGCATCCTGGCGTCCTCGTTAATGATGACAGAACTTACTTTACCCGGCTAGAGGCGATGAGAACTCAATTGCAGACAGCTCGACTTGATTTAGAGGAACAGGAGCACCGTCGTTCCGCTCTCAGTCAGCAATTAAAAACGACTCCAAGTCATACCAGCAGTGGAGGGGGCGTCATTCGAGGTGGCTCTGCACAGAATCCAATTGATCTCAGCATTATGGAAGCGCAGGCAGAAATCGCAGGTTTATTGCTTAAATATTCTGATGCTCACCCGGATGTTGCTGCTGCGAAAAGAAGGTTGCAGCAATTAGAAGCTCAGAAGAGTGCTGGTGTGACTGGTGCTGTTTCCGGAACAGATAATGGGGCTGTTAGAATGGCTCCTGTCACGATTGCGAACCCTGCTTATCAGACATTAAAACTGGCCTATGGAGAAGCCGATGCAATGGTGGCGGCACTCAAAACGCGTGTGTCAGAATACGAAAAAAGACTGGCAGAAATGGAGGCGGCTGCAGATACGCTCCCTGATATTGAGGCGGAGTTGGCACGTCTGGATCGTGACTACTCAGTCAATAAGCGAGAATATGAAGAACTATTGAAAAGAAGAGGGTCAGCCGATATTTCAGAAGGTGTTAGTAATGCAGATGAACTTCAATTCGACATAATTGATCCACCTAGAGTTCCATTGGTCCCAACTGGCCCTAACAGACTCAAATGGATAACATTAATATTTTTACTTGCTCTTGGTGCGGGTATTGGTGGTGCTATTTTCCTTTCCATGCTACGCCCAAAAATCTACAACAAGCAATCAGTTAAACAGTTAACAACTTTACCTGTTCTTGGGAGTGTTTCGCAGTTAAATAGTGTTGGCAACCATTTGGCAAAAGGTGCGGGTAATATTACTTACTCACTTGCCTCCGGAGCATTGTTGCTTGTTTATGCTGCTCTTATGTTAGCGTATTTATTTAATGTTGATGTGATTCAGAATTATGCAGGTTTTAATGTTGATCAGGTAGGAGAACAGCTGGAAGATGGGGTTATCAGTCCGATCAAGGATGTTTTGGAAGAACTATAGGAATATGAGAAAAATATTATGAGTATCATTGAAAAAGCAGTAGAAAAGCTGACACATGACCCCATAGAGCCGAACAGGATTGCTGAGAAGAAAGATTCTGAAAACGTGTCTCAGGTCTTTGGTGCGGTTGTTGCTGAGGCTGATCGAGTAAGTGGCCACAGGTTTTCAAGTAGTGAAGATCAGAATTTGGAGATCTCTGAAGAACAAGATAGTTCTGAAGAAATAAAAGTAGATCTTAAGCGTTTACGGAAAGCTCAGATAATTCTTGGCGACGAAGATAACCCTCGCCTGACAGAAGAATTAAGAATGATCAAAAGAAGGTTGCTGGTGAATGCTGCGGGATTAGGTGATGCACCAGTAGAAAACGGTAACTTGATCATGGTGACCAGTTCAATTCCTGATGAGGGTAAAACATTTATTGCAACCAACCTGGCTTTAAGTATTGCCCGTGAAATAGATCGCACTGTTTTGCTGATCGATGCAGACATTGCAAAATCAGATACAACGAAGACATTTGGTGCTGCTGGTAAAAAAGGATTAACAGAGTATTTGACAGGTGAAGCTGAACTTCATGATGTATTACTCAAAACTGACATTGATGGATTGACAATCATGCCAACAGGCAAGAAGGTTAGCAATTCGACAGAGCTGATGTCGAGTAACAAGATGGCCATACTCATTAGTGAACTTTCGAGCCGGTACAAAGATCGGATCATAGTTTTTGATTGTCCGCCGATACTGGTGACCAGTGAAGCACAAGTCATGGCCAGTCTGGTTGGACAGGTTGCATTTGTTGTACGTGCTGGAGAAACAAGAGAGAAAGAATTTATTAGTGCGGTTGAACGTCTGGATCACTCGAAATTTGTTGGTTTGATCATGAACCAGAGTGATGAAGAAGCTGAGTCTGGATATTATGGATATTACCACCATTCCAGATAAAACTAAGATCAATCAATAGACAAAAAGTAAGAATACTTTTTTAATGGATTAAAGCAAAGCTTATGTATCGAGAATATTATAATTTAACAGGTAAACCGTTTCAGTTAACACCTGATCATCGTTTTTTCTTTGAAAGTGATGGACATAAACGTGCTTTATCCTACCTTCTCTACGGTATCAAGGCGATGGAAGGGTTTATCGTAATTACCGGTGATGTAGGCACAGGCAAGTCAACGCTGTTAAATGCTTTATCAGATGAACTTGAGAACAAGCATATTGTGACGGCAAAAATTGTGACGACTCAAGTTCAGGAAGATGATCTGTTGAGAGTCGTTGCTGCAGAGTTTGGACTGGCTTATGACGGTGTATCGAAAGCTGTTTTATTAAAAAATCTTGAGACCTTTTTCAGACAGCTCGCTCATGAAGGAAAAAGAGCTTTGCTTCTGGTTGACGAGGCACAAAATCTGCCTCCACGATCAATAGAAGAGTTGCGCATGTTATCAAATTTCCAGATGGATAATAGAGCCTTATTACAAAGTTTTCTTCTGGGACAGAGAGAGTTCAGGGCAACAATGCGACTACCTCAATTTGAGCAGCTAAGACAACGTGTCATTGCAGCCTATCATCTAAAACCAATGAACAGAGAAGAGACTGAAGGATACATTATTCATCGTTTAAAAATGGTTGGATGGATTGGTAATCCATTGTTTACAGATCGGGCATTTGATGCAGTTTTTGAGCATACAAAAGGTATCCCAAGAAAGATTAACGTCTTTTGTGATCGCCTTCTTTTGTGTGCAAGTCTGGAAGAAAGTAGTGAGGTAGATGAAAAAATCCTGGAAATGGTTAGTGGAGACCTGGTTGAGGAATCATGGGGAACTGATGAGCTTGATCCTGCTGCGAGTATTGATGAAGCTGAATCAGGAGTTTCTAATAATCAACATCAGTCGGTCAATCCACTTCTTCAACAAGAACAATTGCTTACTGCTCTTAGTGCAATGATGGATAGCAAGCTGGAGTCTTTCAGAAAGAAGGAAGAAGAAGAGAAAAAGAAAGACTCTTCCATACAACTTGTTTCAGTTGATCAAAAAGAGTCAAACCCTGTAAAGATAGAAAAAATAGTACCAGAGGATAAAACTGTCATACATGGGTTTTATCCACCAACAGAATCAGGTGAATCCAGCTAGAAAAAACTGAAATTCTTTAAAATTAATTACCTTCGAAAAGTTGGTTAACCCCGATTAGATCACTATTTATAAAAACTCCTTATGGAAGAAAAAAAAATAAAACGAGTTCTTATTCTGATCGACACAAATGTTGGAGGGAAAGGTGGTGCCGAAATGCACCTTTGGAATTTACTGACCAACATTGATCAATCGCGAGTATCAGTAGATGTGATTTATTTTGATGCAGATGATATGGATGCCAAGACCAGTCATGGCAGGATTCAGGGGATTAACTATTTTAGAGTCCCTTTGAGAAAGGTTTTTTCTTTTTCATCCATTAAATATTTAAAAGAAATTTTTAAGATCATGAGAAATGGCAACTATGACGGTGTTATTTCTTTTTTTGAATCTTCGGACATTATTGCAGCAAAACTTGGTTCACTTGCCGGTATCAAAATGAGAATCTCAAATCGTCGAGATACAGGTTTTAGAAATAGTAAAAAACTTGAGATTCTTTATGGGTTACTAAATAAGCTTTTTACAGAGTTTATTGCCGTTTCAGAAGCCGTAAAAGATTCAATTGTCTCTCAAGGAGTCCCCCCTGAGAAAGTAAGCGTCATTTATAATGCGGTAGATCTTTCTCGTTTTGAAAAAGTGAGTGGTTCCGAGGTAAGAAACGAAGCTGGAATACAGTCAGATGAAATTATTTTTGGAATGGTCGCCAATTTAAATCCCGTTAAGAATCATGCTTCGGTAATTGGTGCTCTTAAAATTTTACACGAAAAAGGATATAAACCACACCTTGTACTGGCTGGTGAGGGCTTCTTAAAACAAGAACTAGAGGAACAAGTATCAGATCTAAAGCTTGAATCCTACGTTCACTTTCTTGGAACAAGAGATGATGTGGAAAAAGTACTGGCCGGTATCGATGTATTCGTGCTTGCAAGTCATACAGAAGGTTTGTCAAATGCATTGTTGGAAGCAATGGCATCAAGAAAGCCTGTTATTGCTTCCCATGTAGGTGGAAATGTTGAGGTTGTACGAGATGGTAATGATGGAATCTTAACGTCAACAGAATCAATTTCTATCGCTGATGCGATGGAAAAGCTTTACGTTTCTAAGGAACTACGCGATGAAATGGCAAAGAATGCATTTAATCATGTGGCTAGTCAGTTTTCATTAGAACAGATGTTGGATAACTATATGAGTATTATCGAACAAAGTGAGGGAAATACTTGCCTTGCTGATAAAAGTGTATAGCACCAAGTCGGGATATTAATCGTTATGTCAGAATCCGTAATTATTAAAAAGACATCACGAATTCAAATACCATCTAAAGCTGGGGAGCAAGATGGTATTAAGTCTAATCTTCCCTTGCTTTTCTTAATCTTCCTGATTCCATTACAGAATATCTATATCAATAAGCTTCCAAGTCTTGGTGGAGGATTGAATGTCTTAAACCTTTTATTTATTTTCGCATTCCTGGTTTGGAAATTTAGACCTGATCTTAATAAGGGAACCCATACCTCACTGAATAAACCAATTTTGTTCTATATGGTTTCACTCCTATTCGCCTTAGTTATGCATAAAATCACATTAGGTGAGATAGACATGGTGGTTATAGGCAATGTTAAAGATATATTGTTAGCCCCTTTTTTGTTTTTCATTACTTTAAATAGTGTCAGAGATAGAAGAGGAATTATTCTGGCGATAGTGGCAACAATATTACCACTTCTTTATATGTTTAGAGTCTTTTATGCACAGCATGTTGAGGTTTCCAGCTGGCATTATGATGATGATTCAAGGATAAGAGGAACCTTCTCCCTTCTAGGGAGTAATGAAATTGCAACCTTTTATGCTTCTTATACTTTAATCTTAATCACCTTATTTTATTTTATAAAAACAACAAAAATGCGAGTAGTTTTAGGATTACTAATTGCTTTAAACATTTATTCTATCGTTTATAGTTATTCTAGAGGTGCTTATCTGGGATTCCTGGTCGCATTGCTTGCAATTGTCTGGCATACACGAAAAAAACTTGTTTTTATATTGATTCCAATGATTTTAGTTTTTGGAGGAATAATACTAAATTTTTTACCTACATCTGTACAGGAAAGGTTCCAGAGTATTTCCGCTGCTGAAGATGAGTCGACCAGGGATGAATCTGCACAATCACGGTTTGTTTTTTGGGGTTATGCATTTGAACAGTTTCTTCAAAATCCAGTTGTCGGCAAAGGTTATCTAACATTTGTTGAGTTTAATCCTTATCACATGGATACCCACAATTATTATATGAAACTACTTGCTGAGCAGGGGATCATTGGATTCATAATTTTTCTCGTGATTTTGTGGCGAGCATCCAAGGTTGGAAGAAATCTCTATGATGAGTCAGATGATCCGCTATATAAGGCGTTAGGTATTGGACTTTTTGGTGTGGTTGTGAGCCTTGCATTCGGTAATATTTTTGGAGATCGCTACACACATTACCCGCTTTCTGCCTATTTTTATGTTTATCTGGCGCTTTCATTAAGGGCATTAATGCTTACCCGGGAGAAAAATCCTGCACATGGCGTAATACTTCGAAGAATTTGATGGTTGTCCGGGTTCTACATTTACGATCCAGTGCTGGATTTTATGGCGCGGAAAGGGTGATCGTCACATTAATGAAACGCTCACCAGGTGATCACATCGAGACGACATTAGCCTGTATTGAAAATTACATCAGCGGTGACCAGTCATTACTTAATCGCGCACAACAAGCTGGGCTGAAAGCTCTCGAAATACCCTGCAAGTCCCGAATGGACTTCCGTACGATTAACCATCTCGTTACTGTCTGCAAAGAAAACCAGATTGATATCATTCATTCTCATGATTACAAAAGTCATTTTTATGGTCTTATTGCATCAAAATTTGCTGGCTGTAAACAGGTAGCAACCCTACATGGAAAAACTCTTGGTAATGTAAAAAACCGTGTTTTCGAACTCGTTGAAAATCTGCTGCTACATATGGTTTCTCATATTACAGTTGTTTCAGAACCTCTCTTTAATTCCTTATCCGGATCAGGGTTAAGTAAAAAACTGTCTCAAATTGCTAATGGGGTGGATGATCACAGCTTTAATCCTGATATAAAGGGTTTCGGGAAAAACTATTGGGGTTTTGACTCGTCCAGTTTTGTCTTCGGAACAATAGGCAGGATGAGTGAAGAAAAAGGACACCGTCTTTTGATAGAGGCTTTTTCCAAGCTCTCGGTTAAGAATGGTAAAGCAAGGCTGTTATTGATTGGGAATGGTCCTCTCTATGAAGATCTTGTTGAACTGAGTCAGTCTCTGGGGTTAGGAAGCAAAGTTAAATTTGCAGGGTCCCGGACGGAAGTTGAACGGATTTTAAACGATATGGATTGCTATGTTTCACCATCGCATACGGAAGGTATGCCGATGAGCATTCTTGAAGCCATGGCGACGGGTTTACCCATCGTCGCGACAGAAGTAGGTTCCGTAGGACATCTGTTAAGGGATGATCATGGGAAATTGCTTCAGCCGGGGAATATTGATGAGCTTGCAAGGCAGATGCAATCTGTTCTGGATGGAATTAATTTTATGAAAGAAGCCGGGAAAAAATGCAGAACCAGAGTTGAAAAAGAATTTAGTGCGGGAATACAAAGTCGGGAGTTCGCAAACGTTTATCGTTCTGTATTGAAAAATCCTGAATCTGACTAATAAATGAATTTTAAGAAGAAAATAAGAACAGTAGTCAAGCGTATTACTGCATCAGTTCTAAATAAAACAGGCATTGTCCACGCACGTTTAAAAAAAGGTGGTGTCATCATTTTAATGTTCCATAAAATCGATGATAAATGTGATCAATTACCACTCACGATTTGTCCTGAGATTTTTGATCGAATTATCTCTGAGATAACAAGCCGTTATAACATCGTGCCATTAGAAGCTCTAATCAACGAAAATGGAGAACTGATTGTTGATGATGAGGTTAAGTTTGCAATCACCTTTGATGATGGATATCGAGATAACTATGAAAAGGGATTTCCCATCTTAAGAAAGCATAATGTACCTGCAACGATTTATTTAAGTTATGGCCACATGGAAGGACAGGAAATATTCTGGTACGAAAAACTGACTTCCGGTTTACTAAGCTCTCAATTACAAAGCATTGATCTCGAAGACTTGGGTTCTGAAAAATTTAGTCTAAATTCTCAGGAAGATCGTGATCTGGCCATTTATAAACTTAATCTCTGGTTAAAGACATTTACAGATAAAGAAAGAAGGGAGCTGGTTGATACAATTCTGGAGCGTTTACAGGTTGATTTATCTTCTTTGGAAATCAGCCCAATGCTCACATGGGAAATGGTTAAGGAGATGAAAGAAAACAATATCAATTTTGGGTCACATACAATTTCCCATCCAATTCTTTCCCGTGAAGATAAACAGTCCATTGAGAAAGAGGTTGTGGAATCCCGATGGCTGCTTGAGAAAAAAACAGGAGATAGTTATTCG
>Ga0256841_1001684_pt1 | contig 18471 bp, 19 predicted proteins | sample 356308metaG_FD_185971 | JGI IMG/M metagenome (GOLD analysis project Ga0256841, IMG submission 185971) | Hydrothermal vent microbial communities from Mid Atlantic Ridge, Atlantic Ocean - 356-308 | ecosystem: Environmental > Aquatic > Marine > Hydrothermal vents | place: Atlantic Ocean: Mid... | reverse complement strand
GTCCTTCTCGACGTCCCGGAGCGAAAAGCGCCCATTGGGCGCGAACCTCTGTCCGCCAGTTTTCGGTCACGCCGGGTGTCGGGTCAAAGCCAGGGCCGAGAGACAGGCGATGCTGATTGAGGAGGAGCCCGAAGGCCTGTCCCGGATTGTTGGTGGAAAAATAGGTTTCGCTCAGGGTCAGCGTGGGTAGATAAGAAGCTTTGGCTTCGGAGATGGCGGCCCGGGCCTCCTGGATATGGGTTTCCGCGATGGCAAGGTTGGGGTTGGCTGCCTTGATGCGCCGGAGCACCATTTCGAGGGTCCAGCCTTGCCTCCTTTGGGGGCGAGGGTTGGTCTCTCGTGCTTTTCCAGGGTCATGAGGCTTTGGAGCCTTGGTTGTTGGAGGCATTGCGCTGAACCATGCTTGGATCAATTCATGATCGGCTGTCTGGATCCGCCCCCCCCGGCAACTGGGGAGCCCGAACCCGAGAAGAAGGATGGGGGCAGCAAAACCCCATCCCTTTTTCCTGATTGTGATGGGGAGGGAGAGATGGCTTACCTTGGTTTTTCCTTGGACGGCTTCCTCTGTCATCGTTTTCTCGTCTTCTTTTTATTCCGGAGATTGGAGCGGATGCAGCTCAGGATCTGACTACATTGGGGATGCAAGACCCTGTAATGTACAGAGCGTCCTTGCCGTTGGGAGATCAGGAGCCCTCTTGCTTTCATGAGATTTAGATGTTGGCTGACCGCTGCTTGCGGTAAGCCGAGACGTTCGGCAAGAAGGCCGACCGTCAGGTCTTCCTTTTCCAGGATCTCGACGATCCGAAGTCGAAGGGGATGTGCGAGGATTTTCAGGCAGGCCGCGGTGTCCTCGAGCACTCGATCTGGGATGTTGGTTCGATGGGCCATAGGTGGAAAAGATTAGATTATGAAATCAATATATCAAGATATCTTGAAGTAAAACTTTATTGAAATATAGATCTTAGGTCTGGAGATTTTGTAGGGTGGAGAAGGGTTTCAGGCTTGGAGGTTGACTCGGGCTTCTCCATAATTCCCTCGTTTGAAGAAAGGAGTTTGCGATGTCACTTGGGGACCGCAATGGAGACCGCTGTGAAGACCGCTGGGCCTCCCGATGGAAGGATGAAGAGGCTGAGGAGTGGGTCCAGAAGTTGCATCCGGTGTTTGGAGCCGACCTTGCCCTTCGCGTGTATTCTTCGAGGTTGATCGGAAGTGACCCGGATCTTGTCCTTCATGGCGGAGGCAACACATCTGTCAAAACGACCCTGGTGGATGTCTTGGGGCGCGAGCGGGAAATCCTCAGAGTCAAGGGCTCTGGTTGGGATTTGGCGACGATTCAGGCTCCAGGTTTTCCTGCCCTGGATTTGCCCGCCTTGCGGGAGCTGCGAAGTCTGGAGGCTCTTTCGGACGAGCAAATGGTCAATGAGCTTCGGATCCGGATGTTTGACGCAAAGGCACCCAATCCCTCGGTAGAAACACTTCTCCACGCTTTTTTGCCGGACAAATTTGTGGACCACACGCATGCCGACGCGGCCCTTGCTTTCGGCAATCGGCCGGAAGGACCAGCGGAGTTGGCGGAGCTTTTTGGGGAAAAGGTGGGCTTTCTTCCTTGGATCATGCCCGGTTTTCCTCTGGCCAAAGCTGTGGCTGATTACCGGGATCGACATCCTGAGGCCATTGGGCTCATCTTGCATCGCCATGGAGTGTTCTCCTTTGGATCCACTGCTCGCGAGAGTTATGAGCGGATGCTTGAAATCGTGGGGACCTTGGATGGGGCCATCGAAGGGCGGCTTGGAGGTAGGCCTCTCTTTGAAGTCCCCTTGGTGGATGAAGATCAGTTAGAGGCGCGGGCCTGTGAGCTGCTCCCCATTCTTCGGGGTTTGACCTCCACCCAAGATCCTGTGACCTGCTCCTATACTTCCATGGTCCTGGAGTGGCGTCCGACTCCCGAGGCTCTGGCCGCTGCTGCGAGGTCTGATGCCAAGGAATTGTTTGGGGAAGGTTGTTTGACGCCCGACCATGTGATTCGAACCAAGGGGCGCTGGCTTGTGAGTGGGGGAGGGGGAACTCCGGAGGATCTCGCCACAGAGGTGATGGAATTTGTGTCGGCCTACTTGGAGTATTTCGAGCGAAACCGCGGGCTGCGTGAGAAGGAAGGAGCGGGTGGTCCGTTCAAGATGTTGGACCCGCATCCCAGGGTGGCTTTGATTGAAGGCCTTGGTCTCGTTGCCTTGGGGAAGGACAAGAAAAGCGCGCAGGTTGCCGCAGATCTGGCCGAGCACACCATTCTACGCAAGGTGCAGGCCGATGCCCTTTCTTCTTGGGATCCCCTGAGCCAGGATGAACTCTTCGAGATGGAGTACTGGTCTCTGGAGCAAGCCAAGCTGGGGAAGACTCAGCCCAAGGAGTTTGAAGGCAAGGTGGCCTTCGTGACGGGTGGAGCCGGAGCGATCGGTTTGGCGATTGCGCGGCGGCTCTTGGCGGGGGGAGCGCATGTTTTGGTCCTTGACCTCCCCGGAGAAAACCTTGTGCAGGCTGGGGTCCACTTGGAGGCAAGGGGCTTTGCCGGACGCTTTGTTCTCGAGGGGGGGGATGTGACCTCGAAGGCTTCTGTGGCCGCGGCCATGCGGAAGTGCATTTGTTGCTTTGGGGGACTCGACATCTGTGTGCCCACCGCGGGAATTGCCCATGTCGCAGCGATCGAGAAACTCGAACGCGATGACTGGGATCGCTTGATTGCAGTCAACCAGACGGGGGTTTTGCTGACCATCCAGGAGGCTTTGGGGCTTTTCAGGCGGCAGGAGATCGGCGGGGAGATCGTCTTGGTGGGGACTAAGAATGTTCCGATGCCGGGGGCGGATTTTGTTGCGTATTCTGCCAGTAAGGCGGGGGCCGTGCAGGTCGCCAAGGTGGCCGCCCTCGAAGCTGCCCCTCTCCATGTGAGGGTGAACATGGTCCATCCCGACGCCGTTTTCGATGATGAGTCCAGCGGTAAGACCTCGGGGCTTTGGAATACTGTGGGACCCGAGCGTATGCGCTCGCGGGGATTGGATCCTTCGGAATTGCGGTCGTTTTATCAAGGCCGGAATTTGTTGGGCTGTCCCGTGACGGCCGATCAAGTCGCCGAAGCTGTGGCTTTTTTCGCTGCCGGGAAGACTCCTACTACCGGGGCCGCCTTGACTGTAGATGGAGGGCATGTGGGAACCTTTTATCGATGAGAACCTCATGAAACGACCTGTCCCAAATCTTGTTGCATTGTCTCTTAGTGCATTGCCTCTTCTCGCCCTGGGCTTGTCAGCCCAAAGTCCCGGTATCTCCCAAAGAGCCCTGCCCAAGAAGGGGAAGATCCGGGTCCCTGTCCGAGTTTTTGGTCCCTCCGGAAAACTCTTCAAAAATGCGAAAGTCTTTTTTCTCCGCCAGGTTTTGAGTGCTCCGCGAGTGGTTCATGATGATCGCTACGGTTACCAAGCCTTTCGCTTCGATCCCGATCCGCGGGGGAGGTTTCATGTTCGTCTCCCCCGAGGGGGCAATTGGTCTGCGTATGCTTTTGGCGAGCAAAAGGGAAAGCGTCTGGCAAGCAGATTGACCAACGAGGTTTTTGCCGGCCGCATCCTCAATCTGCATCTCCTCGAAGACAAACGTAAAACCCTGGTGGTCGATGGTCTAGCCCCCTGGCGAAAGCGCTTCGGACCTGGGCTCGTGCTGGAAGTCTACGCCAACTCTTCGGTCAATGGCCTGGTCCCAGGACCCTCCTCACCCCATTTTCGCCTCCCCCTTCAGTCGAACAAAAGCAAGCAAGCCTTCCCCGATCGCTTCGAAGTGCGCCTCCCGCCCCTTCCGCGAGAGTCCTTTTGGCTTGCCCTCCTCGACGCCAAGGGATCTTTCCTCGAATCCCTCTTCCTCGGTCGCCGGCAAACCTCCCGGATTGGTCCCCTCTCTTTTGGGACACCCATCTTCCGCCCCTTCCAACTCCAGGACGAGGCCGGGGCGCCACTCGCTGATGTCAGAGTTCTTGTTCGATCGGGGACACCCATTGTTACAGCGGAGCGCCTGGTCAAGACTGATGCCAAGGGGCGGGTCTTGCTTCCTTATGGCGAGGGGAAGTGGCAAGGATCTCTCCAAGAAGATGTGGATCCGGTTGCTCTGTTTCTCCCGCTGCACTGTTCGGTTCTCTATCGAGAGGTGAAACCTGTAGCCGGCAAGTCAAAGGATGCTCTGGAATCTGAGGTCCACCTCACTGCCGTCAAAGATAAAAAGAGAGGGAGCAAGGGCTATGTGTTTGACTCCGGCTCTTTGGCCAAGGGGGTTCGCTATGTCCAGCTGGTTGGGGCGGTCAGTAAGACAGGCTTCGTCCGAAACCAGATCGTGCCTCTCCCCAAGGAGAGTCTGTCCTTCCCCAACAAGGTTTTTTTCCTTCCCAGCTCGGGAGGATCCCGGGGAGAGTGGAATGGTCTCCTTCGCTTGGAGGGCGGGCAGGCATCCCCGGCCTGGCCCGAGGATCAGGGGGGTGTCTACCACATCCAAAAGCCTTCCCATTACTACCTCCTTACGATTTTTCGCCCCGGAAGGGAGCGTTCCTTTGGAGGGCGAATCGTCCTGGAAGTCCAAGAAAAGGTCCCATCTGAGTTTGCACCCACGTTTTTGATCCCTTTCTCGGCGGATTCTCATGGAAAGGTCTCCCTTCACCTTCCCTTTGCGCCTTTCGGTCTCCTTGCTTATGAACCCAGGGTGGGGATTTATGAAGGAGCCTTGGGGCTTCAACCTGTCCCGGATGTTTTCGAAAAGGATTTAGTCTTAACGCCCTTTTATGAACTCCTCATCCAAGTCCGAGGGCCGAACAAAAAGCCCCTGGATGGGGCTCGTTGCCGTTGGGAAGTCTCTGTGAGCCCTCAGGCCTTTCTCAACCGGATGATCAAGATGCAGCTCCTCTCCCGCGTCCTTGGCCTCGGAAAACGGGGTCGGGCAAAGGCCGATAGAAATGGGGTGATCCGCCTTTTTTTTCACCCAGGTGTCTCCAATATTGCTTTACAAGTCAAAGCTAAGGTGGGAGGCCGATGGTTGCAGAAGAATCTGCAAGTTGTGGCCAGGGACGGTGTCCATCGCCTGAATGTCGTGTTGAAATAAGGGTTTCAGCTGTTCAAGCAGAGGGGTCTTTGGAGCAAAGTTTTCTGGGTCAAAGGAGGTCAGGAGACCAAAAGCTCCTGCATCCAGAAAAGAGCTCTCATCAAAAAGGACCCCCCATAATAAAAGACCACGATCAGCCCCATGAGCGAGATCCAAGGATCTCTCCGAAGGAAGCGATAGAAGCCACTCACCGGTTGGGGGAAAATGCCTTCCACAATCCCTGCCCCGTCCAGAGGGGGGATGGGGACGAGATTGAAGATTCCCAAGAGAAAATTGATGCTCAATAAGAGACTCAATCCTTTTGCCAGCATGAAAAGAGGACCCGATTCGGCCCAGTCCCGGGCGGCCACCATGTTTTCCAACATGTTTCCACCTCCAGGAGGAGCTTCGAACCAATTGAGGTGAAGTCCCAATTTGAGGATCCCGAAGATCAGGGCCGCTAACAAAAGATTGGCCGCAGGCCCTGCGAAGGCCATCAGGGCTGCTCGCTTAGGGTGTCGGTCTGCCCAGTAGGGGTCATAGGGTGCGTGGGCGAAAGCCAGGGGGAAACCCATCAAAAAAACACTGATGATGGGCAAAACGATGGTCCCGAAGGGTTCCCTCCGCATATGAGGAATGGGGTTGAGCGTGACCTGTCCCGCGTCGTAGGCGGTCCGGTCGCCCCCGAGATAGGCCACTGCAGCGTGGGCCCCCTCGTGCACAACGATGGCAACGATCAGAGCGATGTAAAAGCTCAGAAACTGGCTGATCTGGGGGAGAAAGTCCTCCATCGTGTTTGTCCCAAAACCCGAAGGTCAGAAGGGCGCTTCCTCCTCGTCTTCCTCCTCGGCGGTCTCTTCTTCTTCCCAGGTTTCCTCTTCTTCGGCTTCGGTCTCTTCCTCCAGGGTTTCGACGACACGCTGCACCCTGATTTGTGTCGCGTTGAGTTTTTCTCGGCAGAGCTTGATCAGTTCGGTGGCCCGCTCTACCCGTTCGGAGAGGTCATCGATATCGATCTCTCCCTCTTCGATTCCGCTCAGGATCTTGTCCAGCTCTGCCGCTGCCTCCCCGTATTTCAACTCGGCTTTCTCTTCTTTCTTCTTCTTGCGTGCCGCCATTACTCTGCCTCCTAAAGTCCCCCGAAAAATCTAATGATGAGGCTTGCCCCCGTTTTGAGGGGCCCCTGGAAAAGGGGGGAGAGTTTACCCCTTTTTCTCTTAAATTCCTGTCTTGAAAATCTGGGGACTTGTACTACCCAAGGCCAGCCCCTTTTGGGGGTTTGCTTCCGCCTGAGCCGGGAGACTCCCCGAAAGGCCTGTGTTTGCATGGTTATCTTTGATGGTTTCGTGTGGTCAGGACCTGGCTGCCCCAGCGGATCTTGCTGGCCGGCTCTTGCCATGCGGTAGAGATAAAGGAGGAAAAAATGTCTCTCGTGAAAGAAAAACCAGTTTCTGTGATCCCCAGTGTTCCCCGGGAAATTACCCCCATTGACGAATTCGATTCCCTGCTTGATCGCTTCTTTCCAAGCTCGCTGCTCCGGTCCTTCGGCTTCCGTGCCCCTGCCCTGAGGTCGTTCCGGGAGATGGAAACCAGAATTCCCCGGATCGACATCGTGGACCACGAGAAAGAAGTGAAGGTCAAAGCGGAGATCCCCGGTTTTAACAAGGACGAAGTTGAAATCACTCTCAACGACGGCCTCCTGACCATTCAAGGGCAGAAAAAGGAGGAAAACGAGGCGGAAGAGGGTGACATGGTTCGTTCCGAGATCAACTGGAATACCTTCTCCCGTTCCCTCCGTCTTCCCACGGAGGTGAAGGCCGACGAGGCCAAGGCAAAGTTTAAAAACGGGATCTTGGAGATTGACATCCCCAAGATCCAAGCAACCTCTCGCCAAACCATCAAGATCGATTGACCCCCGAGTGGGGTTATGCCTCCGTCCCCTCCCGGGTCGGAGGCCTTTTTGTTGGTTTTGATGGATGGGGGCTAAGTCCCCTCATTGAACCTCAAGATCAAGCTCGCCGTCTGCAAGAGTCGCGTGGAGGGAATCTCCCTTTTTTACCTTCTTTGCAGAGTGAAGGGTTTTCCCATTTGCGGTTCGCAGCCATGCATATCCACGGCGCAGCACGCTTTTGGGGTCATAGGCCTTCAACTTCGTCTCTTGGAGGACAAGGTTGCTCTCGGCCTTCGTCATGAATTTCGAGGTCCCGTAGATCAAGTCCTTGGTTTTTTGGGCGAGTCTGAGTTCTTCGCGCTGGAAACGCTCAGTTAAACTACGGGTCAACCTTCGTTGGGCAGCCCCAAGATGTGCCCTCTCGCCTGCGATGCCTCCACGCACCAAGGTGGCGAGTCCCCGGGCTTGATCCCGCAGGATCTTTTTTGCTTCTCGGAGGATGCTTGTGGCTTGGTCGTGAATCTCCAGGAAGCAATCCTCCACCTTTTCTTGGTAAGAACGGACACGTTCTACGACCAGTTCTCCTGCAGCAGTGGGGGTTTTGACGCTGTGGGCAAGGGCATCGAGAACGCTCTGATCCCGCTCATGCCCGATGGCGATCAAAGCCTTGAGAGGATGGTTGGCCACGGCCCTTGCGATGTCGAGGTCGTCCCAGGAACCCAGTTCGGTGCGGGAACCGCCACCTCTTGTGATGACAAGAAGGTCGTAACTCTCCGCCTCTTGTGCGAAGAATTCCAATCCGTTCAGCACCGTGGATTTCAGGCGGTCCCCCTGGACGAAACAATCATAGACGGTGACATCAAATGCGAAGTCCTGGACGGCCAGCGTCTGGATGAAGTCGTTGTAGGCGTCGGATTCGAAGCTCGTCAAAAGAGCGATTCGAAGAGGCACAAGGGGGATGGGCTTTGCCTTGTTTTTCTCGAGAAGCTTTTCTTTTTTGAGGGCCTGGAGGATCTTCTCCTGGCGCAGCACCTGCTCACCGACTGTGAAGCTCGGATCCAAGTCGTCGATGAGGAACTGGTAGCGTCCCCTGGCTTCGAAGAGGTCCACCGTCCCGCGGACACGGACCTTGACGCCGTCCGCCAACTTAATGGCGTCCCCGAAGCGGGCGAGGCGGCGGCGGATGATGGTCATGGCCTTTTCGAAGATGACGGCGCTGACAACCGCCCGGGGGCGGGCTTCCTCATCCTCGGGATCCCGCTCAACCAGCTCGAAGTAGCGGTGCCGGCTGCGGCTCTTTTTGTCGAAGTTCTGCAACTCGCCCGTGATCCAAACCGGCTCTTTGAAATTGCCCCGCAGCAGTTCGGCGACGCGGAAGTTCAGGGCGCTAACAGTCAGAGAGTCGGATTTTTTTTCGATCTCGGAGACCTGGATGGTGCCGAGGTTTTTGTTCTTGCCTCCGGTCGCGAGGGCTGTGGCCACTTCGGGGGCCAGGGAAAAGCCATAGGGCATGAAGAGCTTGACGGCTGACTCGACCTCTTCGATGGGGACACGCCAGACGCGGGCGGACCGGTCCCAGCGGCGTCCCTTGAGGTCGCGCACCAGGCTGACGAGATCTTCTCTGTAAGGGAAGCGTATGGTGATGCTGGCGCCGTCCGCCGAAATATCGATTTGTCCGACCATTGTTCTCCTTATCCCCTTGAACTCTATCCCCTTGAACTCTGCCTTGTGTTCACTCGTAGGTCCGATGTAGTTTGTACTCTTCCAGGGCCTCCCCAAAGCAGCGCGCCAAGACCCCTGCGACCTGGGGGAGAGGGGGCGCCTTGCCTCCCAGCTCCCATGCCATGGTTGTCATCAACTCGGCGGAGATCCCGCAGGGTCGAATCGCCCGAAAAGCCCCCAATTCCGTTTGGATGTTGAGAGCGAGGCCATGATAGGTGACCCACCTTCGGACTGCGATACCGATGGAAGCGATTTTTCGTCCTTCGACATAGACCCCGGTCCCCAGGTCGTTGCGGCCCGCCCGGATCCCGAATTCCGCCAGGCAGGCGATGAGCACATCCTCGAGGAGATGGAGGAAGGCGTGCAGATCCCGCCCCTTTCCCTCCAGCTTGCAGATCGGGTAGGCAACGAGCTGGCCCGGCCCGTGGTAGGTATGCCTGCCTCCTCGTTCGATCTCGATGACTTCGATCTCGGGGTCGAGGACGTCTGCGGGGTCGGCGCGGCGGCCGGCAGTCACGACAGGGTCATGTTCGACAAGGAGGAGGCAGTCGGGGATCTGATCCCCTGCCCGCAGCTCGACCATCTCCCGCATGCGCTGCAAGGTCTTTAGGTAGGGTTGGTGTCCGAGATCCAGGATTTGCAGGGTCATCGCCGCCCCTTTGCGCGGAAGTAGCGGAGGCTGAGAGAGGGGGCCGGGCTGCCGCGGAAGGCGCTGCTGAGCTGTGCCCGGAAGTCCTCAAGGGTTTTTTGGCCTTGGTCGCCTTCGTAATCGAAGGGGCAGGGCCCGATGAAATCTTCGACCAGGCTGTTCAGATCCGGATAGGTCCGGACTTCGACATGGGCACTCACTTCGATTTCCCGAAAGCCCAGTTCTTCGAGGGCTCCATGAAGATCGCTTCGGCTGGGGAGGATCCAGCGGCCTGCGTCCGGGTGGGCGGCGAGGATGCGGGTATCGAAGCCGAAGGCCGGGATCTCCAGGCCGATGCGTCCCCCAGGTCTGAGGCAGGAATAGAAGGGACGCAGCGTGTCCCCCAAACTCCGTCGAAAAAAGGGATGAGAGCCAAAGACCAGCACGAGGTCAAATGGCCCCTCGAGGGCGGCCGGTGCTCCTGGGTCGAGATCCAAGATTTCGAGGGTCTGCGGGAGAGGACCGTGGAGGAAGGGCTCTCCCCGCAAAAGGGCCACGATCCGCCCGGTGGGTCCGACAGCATCCAGGCAAGGACCCGCCACTCGGGCAAGCTCCCCCGGCGGACAGGCGATCAGAATGCGCTCCCCCTCTCCCGGAACCACGTCCGCGAGCTTCTCAAAAAAGGAGAGGGGGAGGGGAGCGTCCATTGCAGCATTCGCCCTATGCGTTGAGGGCATTTCGCTCGCCCACATGGAATCCCTTAGGGCCTTCGACGACCTGGGCGGCCGGCCCGTGGAGGTCGTGCTCGAAGAAGATCCACCAGCCTTCCGAGGCAGCGCGAGGAAGAAGGGCCTTTTTTTCTTCGATGGTGACCAGGGGGCGGTTGTCATAGGCCATGACCCAGGGGACCTGGATGTGCGAAGCCGTCGGGATCAAGTCCGCACAATAGAGCAGGCTCGCAGCCTGGCCATTGGAGCCCTGTCCGTGGAAACGGGGCAGCTGCATGGCGTCCGTATGTCCAAAGGAGAGGATTAGCTCGATGCCCGGAAGGAACTCACCCTGCCCCTCGATGACTTCCAACACACCCGCTTCGACAAGAGGCTCGAAGTTTTCGGCGAGATAGCTGGCTCGATCCTTTTCAGTTGGATGGCGCGCCCATTCGAGGTTGCCCTTCTGCACATAGTAGGTGGCGTTTTCAAAGGTCGGGACCATGCTCCCGTCCTCCCGCTTTCGCGTCGCCCCGCCCGCGTGATCGAAGTGCAGGTGCGTGAGGAGCACTTCCGTGATGTCCGAAGCCTTGAGCCCATGCTCTGCCAGCCCTCGCTCGATCGAAAGCTCCGAGTGATCCACCGCGTAGATCTTTGCCAGCTTGTCGCTCCATTTGTCCCCGATCCCCGTATCCACGAGCAGATTCTGCCCCGTAAAGGCACCTTCCCGGTTCACCTTGCGCGCCAGAAGCGCCCGGAGCGCCATCGGCACCCGATTGCGCTCATCCGGGGGATGGTTCCGCTCCCACAGCGTCTTGGGCACGACCCCGAACATCGCCCCCCCATCCAAGGCGAAGCGCCCGGTCTCCACCGGGAAGAGTTTCCAGTTTCCGATCCTCATTGGAGAGAGATCTTAGCTTCTCCATCTCAGCAAAACACCCGCCTTGGGGTTTTCCGTTGAAAAGTCTTCGGGCTTTTTCAGCTTTGCATCCAAAAGCTGCAATCTAAGCATTCCCTTAGAAAAGAAATGCGGGACATCATCTGCCAGATTGTCTTCTCCTTGAGCTTCTGCTTGTCCAAACCTCGAAGTTTTTGCGAAGGTCTTCTACTTCCTCCATGAGAGCATCCTCTCCAAAACGAAACCGGTTCCTTATAAACCAAAGAAGAAAGATTGGAAGTTTCGCTTCAAAACTAAGCGATTAAGCTTGGATACATCGATCCTCACCCTTTGTCCCAAGATCTTCGATTGGGCCCCTGACAATTACTCCAAGGGGGGAATCAAGCTCCATCTCATCTTGGGCCACCATGGGCCATTCCCTCGTTTAGCGACCCATCTTTCACAAGTCAGCTGACTTGGAATCCCGAAATGATTGCCGGCATCTACAAGGAGCCTTGGCAGATCGAGTTGTTAGTTGTTTAGCTTTTCGTGTCTTGAAGCATAGCCTCAAGGTCAAGACTTTCGTGGCCACTTTGGAGAATGCGATCGGAACCCAGAATGGGACAGTATTCGGAGCAGGGAAGCAAAGGCAATCTCTACTTAATCACGGTTGCGGAGCCTTATAAGAAGGAAGTCGGCGACCATCCCTTCTCATATCTAAAAGATATCCTGAGCCAGATTCGGTATTCCAAAGACCTCTGATGTAAAGCTTTGATCCCGAAAAGGTGGAAGGAGGAAGGAGAACCATGTCCAGAAAAGGAGAATACAAAACGAGAGGATGAAGAGACGGCAGAGGGTCATGATGCAGATGGAGTTGGAGGGGAAGTAGGGGTAGGCTGACAGGGGACAAGGGGGAGAACCAAGAGGTTTTTTGGTTGGGAGGGGGTGGGAGCACCGAACAGATACTTTACAACAAACACAACATTAAGGAGAACGACAATGGGTAATTCAGATAACAATAACGATGCACCAAAATTTGACAATTCCCATGTTTCCCATCACTACCTAAAAGGAACATACGACCATGCAATTACCCAGAAAGGAGATATAGGGAACAACACCTTTCAATCATGGACAAATGTAGACAAAAATGGGATTGTTGAAGACTCAGGTTTTGGAGAATTTGGCACAAAAAAGAGAAAATAACTTAATGCCTAACAAAACAAATGCACTCGGGCTGCCAAATGCTGCCTAGCGAAGCAGCGCAGCTTTTGGCAGCCGGGGGTTTGCGACGTTGGTCCGGCAACCATGCCGAGCGCGCCCTGCCAAACACGAAGGAGCAATAACGAGTGAACAACTTCGGAGATAAGGTCAGCTTCATCTGGTCAGTCACGGATCTTCTGCGCGCTCCCTACCGGCCAAACCAATACAAGGATGTCATGCTGCCGATGACGGTGCTGCGGCGCCTGGACTGCGTGCTGGAGCAGACCAAGGACCAATTCCTCGCCAAGCTCGAGAAGTTCAAGGGCGACCCCAAGAACCTCGCCGCGAACCTGACGCACTACATCAAGGGGTTCTCGGATCGCGCGCGCGAGCTCATCGAGCATTTCGCCTTCGAGGAGCAGATCGCCAAGCTCGACAAGGCGGACCGCATCTTTCTCTTGGTCTCGAAGTTCTGCGAGATCAACCTGCACCCCGATCGCATCTCAAATATCGATATGGGCACCATCTTCGAGGAGCTGATCCGGCGCTTCAACGAGGCCTCGAACGAGGATGCTGGCGACCACTCCACCCCCCGCGCGGTGATCCGCCTCATGGTCAACCTGCACTTCCTTCCCGACAGCAGGACTCTGACCACCAAGGGGATCGTCAAGACGCTCTACGGCCTCGCCTGCGGGATCGGGGGCATGCTGTCCGTGGCCGAGGAGTACGTGCGCGAGCTAAATCCCGACGCACGCCTCACGGTCTTCGCCCAGGCCTACGCGATCTGTGGCTCCGACATGATGATCAAGGGGCACAACATCGACCACATCCGCTTCCGCAACAGCTTTACCGACGACCACCTGGCCGGGAAGCCCATCGACTACATGCTGGCCAACCCACCCTTTGGCGTGAAGTGGGAGGCGCAGCAAGACTTCGTCAAGCGCGAACACGAGGAACAGGGATTCGGCGGCCGCTTCGGCGCCGTCCTACCGCGACTCAACGGCGGGTCGCTGCTCTTCCTCCTGCACATGATCGCCAAGATGAAGGACGAGAGGGACGGCGGCACGCGGCTGGCCATCGCTTTCAATGGCTCGCCGCTGTTCACGGGAGGAGCTGGCTCCGGCGAGAGTGAGATCCGCCGCTGGATCATCGAGAACGACGGGCTGGAGGCAATCGTCGCCCTGCCCGACCAGCTCTTCTACAACACCGGGATCCACACCTATCTCTGGATCGTCACCAACCGCAAGACCCGAGCGCGCCGCGGCAAGGTCCAGCTCATCAACGCAGCGGGCTTCTTCAAGAAGATGCGCGAGAGCCTGGGCAACAAGCGGCACGAGGTCTGCGAGGAGCAGCGGAATGAGATCACGCGGCTCTACGGCGAGTTAACCGACGGCGAGCACGTCCGCATCTTCGCGGGCGAGGACTTCGGCTTCCGCCGGATCACGGTCGAGCGGCCGCTCAGGCTGAACTTCGTGGTCACCGAGGAGCGCCTGGCCGCCCTCCAGGCGGACGCGGCCTTCCAGAAGCTCGCCACCAGCAAGATACGCAAGGATAAAAAAGCGGTCGAGTCCGATCCCACGCTGTGGGACTACGAGAATGTGCCGCTCGGGGAGGACGTGGACGCCTACATGCAGCGCGAAGTACTCCCACACGTGCCCGAGGCTGGGTGGACGAGTCGAAGACCAAGGTGGGCTACGAGATCGGCTTCAACCGCTATTTCTACAAGTACACTCCTCCGCGCCCGCTTGACGAGATCGAAGGCGACCTCAAGTGAATCGAAAAGGAGATTGCCGACATGCTCGCGGAGGTGACGGAATGAGCAAGATCGAAGACAGCAAGACGCAGGGCAAGACGATCCACATTGAGTGTTCCCAATGTAAGGCCAACACCAATCATTCGGTCGAACGGGCCTTGGACTGGTCGGACTTCCACGAGGGGCCGGATATCCACGTTTGGAGCACCTATCAGATTGTGCGCTGTAACGGATGCGACACGTTGTCCTTCCGTTTGGTTGAGTCGAACTCGGAAGATCTTGAGTACAACGATGTTTGTGAGACCGTCGCCGCGCAGACGGAGAAGATTTATCCCGAACGAACCAAACGCTCGATGGCTGACGAGCTATACCTCCGTGATGATGTCTATGATATTCCCGAGATCATCCAGGCCATCTACCGCGAGACACTGTCGGCCGTTCAACACGACTTGCCGACCCTTGCGGGAATCGGCATCCGCGCTGTCATCGAAGCCACCTGCCAGAACCTGGAGGCGAAGAAGCGAAACCTGGCCGACAAGATCGATGAGTTGGTCCGTATGTCATTGCTGACGCCCGCTGGATCTGAGATTCTCCACGGTATCCGCTTGCTCGGCAATGATGCCGCCCATGAGATGAAGGCCCCGACTACCAAACAGATTATAGCAGCGATCAAGGTTATTGATCATCTTCTGCTTGGGGTCTACGTCCTCCCTCAAGAAGCGTCGGTTCTGCCGAAGCCTGTGAAGAAGACAGCCAAGAAGAAGACGAAAGCGAAACGCAAGTCGCGCAAGATGGAGGGTGACCGATGAACAAGGCCCCGACCCGACAGAATAAGCGAGCGACCTATCCGGGGTATAAGCCGTCAGAAATGGATTGGGTCGGTGACATTCCCCAGCATTGGCAAGTCCATCGCCTCAAGCACGTCGCGTTGGTCCAGTTCAGCAGCGTGGATAAGCATACCGTCGATGGTGAGGACCCGGTACGCCTCTGCAACTACGTGGATGTGTACTACAACGACTTCATCAGAGGTGGTCTCGACTTCATGGCGGCCACCGCCAAGCGCAGCGAGATCGAACGATTCCAGCTTCGCCAGGGCGATGTGCTAATTACCAAAGACTTGGAAGTCTGGGATGATATTGCCCTGCCCGAATACCTTGCCGAAGATCTCGATGGGGTTCTGTGTGGCTACTACTTGGCCCACATTCGACCCAGCCTGCAGAAGATGCAAAGCGAGTACCTGTTCCCGGCGTTTCGTTCGCACGGCGTCAATGACCAATGCTGGGGCGCGGCCAACGGGATTACGAGATTCGGCCTGGGCAAGTACTGGCTCGACAATGGCCTTTTTCTTGTTCCGCTGCTGGACGAGCAGAAGGCCATCGCGGTCTTCCTCGACCGCGAGACGGCGCTGATCGACGCGCTGATCGAGAAGAGGCGCTGCCAGATCGAGCTGCTCCACGAGAAGCGCGCCGCCCTCATCAGCTACGCCGTCACCAAGGGCATCGACCCGAGCGCCCCGATGAAAGACTCGGGGGTTGAGTGGCTGGGGGAGGTGCCCGAGCATTGGGATGGAAAAGGAATCAAGAATCTACGATCCGAATGCAAAGGGGCAGTTAAAACAGGCCCTTTTGGAAGTCAATTACATAGTTCTGAAATGACCGGCGGCGAAATAAAGGTTTTTAATCAAAGAACAGTTATTGATCGGGGCATCACTAGTGGCGAGAACTACATTTCAATGGACAAGTTCAATCAACTCATTGCATTTGAAGTTTTTATCGGTGACCTGTTGGTTACCACACGATGCACAATCGCCCGATGCATGATTGTGCCCGAAAGTGCGGAAAAAGGGATATTGCACCCGTGTCATATGAGGCTTCAGTTGGACGAAAACCTCGCTTACGACCGATATATCGAAATACTCATTCAAGAGAGTGGATTGGTTCTAAATCAACTTCAAATAATGAGCAACTCGACAACCATGGAAGTTATTTACTCGGAATCTCTAAAGGAAGTCTTTTTACCGATTCCTCCGGTTGATGAACAATGCGCCATTGCCGCCTTCCTCGACCGGGAGACCGCGGGGATCGACGGGCTTGCCGAGAAGGTCGAGTTGAGCATCGACCGTCTTCGCGAGGAGACCTCCTGATGTCTCGCGTCGCCGTCAAGCCGGAGTTGCTGCGCTGGGCGCGCGAGCGGGCCCAGCGGTCGGTCAAGGAGTTCGTCACGAAATTTCCGAAGCTCGAGCTCTGGGAACGAGGCGAGGTCCAGCCAACCTTTAAGCAACTCGACGCCTTCGCCAAAGCTACCCACGTCCCGATCGGATACTTCTTCCTCCCGGAACCCCCGGAAGAGCGGCTGCCGATCCCGGACTTTCGCACCGTGTCCGGTCTCGCACGGGAGATACCGAGCCCGGACCTGCTGGAGACGATCTACGCCATGCAGCGCCGCCAATCGTGGCTGCGCGAGACCCTGATCGAGAGCGATGCCGAGTCCTTGGATTTCGTGGGCAGTGCCCGGTTGAGTGACGCCCCCGAGGCCATCGGGCGTGAGATGCGCCGCATCATCGGCTTCGAGGATGGATGGGCGGGCGAGGTTCGCACGTGGCAGGAGGCCGTTGGCGAGTTGCGCCGCGCCATCGAGGGCCTTGGGGTCATGGCCGTGATTAACGGCGTCGTCGGGAACAACACCCATCGGCGGCTCGACGTCCATGAGTTCCGTGGATTCGCGCTCTGCGATTCCCTTGCCCCGCTGATCTTCGTCAATGGGGCCGACGCCAAGTCGGCGCAGATGTTCACCCTTGCCCATGAACTCGCCCACGTCTGGCTGGGCGATGAAGGTGTGTCGGGATTCGACTATTTCTCCCCGGGCGGATCGGAGGTCGAGAGCTTCTGCGACAAGGCGGCGGCCGAGTTCCTGGTGCCAGCGAAGGACCTACGGGCGCACTGGCCGGATGTGAGAGACCTATTACAGCCCTTCGAGACGCTGGCGAGACAGTTCAAGGTCAGCCCAATCGTCGTCGGCCGCCGGGCCATGGACCTGCGCCTCGTCAACCGTGACTCGTTCTTTGCGTTCTATCGCGAGTACGTGGCGCGGGAGCGCACCCGAAGCACGGGGACGGGGGGTGGTGACTTCTACAACAACCAGAACACTCGCGTCGGGACGCTGTTCGCCGTTCACGTGCTACGGGCGGCGGTGGAGGGGCGCGTCGGCTTCAAGGAGGCGTACGACCTGATCGGGTTGCGCGGAGGCAGCTTCCAAAAATACGCGCAGCGCTTTGGATTTGACCTGTGATGGCGAACACCCGGTACTATCTCCTGGATTCGGACGTCTTCATCACCGCGAAGAACCTGTACTACGCTTTCGATCTATGCCCTGGTTTCTGGCAGAGTCTGATCTATTACCATGGGGAAGGGCGGATCCATAGCGTGGATCGAATCCGAAGCGAGCTGCTCGCCGGCCGCAAGACGGAGGATCTGGTGCAGTGGGTGAAAAACGACCTGCCGCCCGGCTTCTTCCTCGATACTTACGGCGAAGAGGTGATGTCTGCCTATTCCGAGGTGATGCTTTGGGCGCAGCGCAATCCGCAGTACTTCGAGCGCGCCAAGGCCAAGTTCGCGACGGAAGCGGACGGTTGGCTCGTTGCTTATGCGAGTGTACACGACGCCATCGTTGTGACAAACGAACAGCCGCGGCCCCAGTCCCGAAACCGCGTCCTGCTTCCCGACGTCTGCGCCCAGTTCAAGGTGATCTACAAGAACATCTTTTTCGTGCTCAAGGACTTGGGCATCCGGTTCGATTGGGCGGGAGCAAGTTGATGACTGCGCTGCGCATCGACCCGATCTTCACCATCACCAACACTATCGCCGGCGCCTTCGGCGAGGACCAGCGGGTCGAACCCGATGGATGGGTCGCCCCCAAGACCTTGCGGAAGCTCGGCGAGGGCATGTTCGTCGCCTAGGCGGTGGGCCGCTCGATGGAACCCCGAATCCCGAACGGGGCCTGGTGTCTCTTCCGCTCTCCGGTCACCGGATCGCGCCAGGGCCGGATCGTGCTCGTCCAGCACCAGTCCATCCAGGATCCCGAGGCAGGCTGCAGCTATACCGTCAAGCGCTACGAGAGCGAGAAGCAGGCCGACCCCGATAATGGTGGGTCATGGCAACACACAGGCATCAGGCTACCTCCCGAGAACCCCGACTTCGAGCCGATTGTTCTGAACGGGATCCGAGTGGGCGAGGTGTCGGTCATCGCCGAACTGGCCGATATGCTACGATAAGGGCGTATTATCTCTATTTTTGTGTAAATATGGCTTTTTCTTTGTTGCCCCCCTCCCATTCCTTACACTCCAACTTGCTGGTTTGAGTGAGCCATGCTTTTGCTTCCCACCAGCAAAACCTCTCTCGTCTTTTTTCTAACTTTGGAGAACTACATGAAAAAGTCTTCCACCTTTGCCATCTCTTTCCTTTGCTTTTGTTTCTGCACCCTTTTTTTCCTCTCGGCTCCAGGTCGCTCCCAATTGCTCCAACAAGTGCCTCCCTTGGGGCCTCCCCAGGAACGGAGTGTTCGGATTACCGAAGTCGTGGTGGATGGGGGAGA
>Ga0256841_1001683_pt1 | contig 18473 bp, 14 predicted proteins | sample 356308metaG_FD_185971 | JGI IMG/M metagenome (GOLD analysis project Ga0256841, IMG submission 185971) | Hydrothermal vent microbial communities from Mid Atlantic Ridge, Atlantic Ocean - 356-308 | ecosystem: Environmental > Aquatic > Marine > Hydrothermal vents | place: Atlantic Ocean: Mid... | reverse complement strand
AGAAATTTACACACCCCCGCTACCGCACTATCCGGCACACCCCCTTTCGGCCAGCGCTGTATCCGGCGCGCAGAGGGGAGTGGTTGTGTTTCATAGGATACGGTCTCATTATACGGCAGCACACTCCCCTCTGCGGGAAAGCAAGCGGGAAAGCCGATAGGGGGTGCGGCAGGTTTAGCGGAGGCGGGGGTGTGTTGTCTCATATTATTAATACTTTAATAAGCAACGAAAACGGATTTCCTATTGTCATACCTCTGTACAAAAATTATAATTATGAAAAAGCTTACTATTACATTTTTAGTTGCATTGTTTATGCTCTCCGTCTCTGCCCAGCAGATGAAATATTCAAAGGTTAAAGTCTTTACCGACGAGCAACAATTGGCTCAACTTGCCAACGACGGTATTGATGTCACCGAAGGAATACTTAAAAAAGGCGTCTTCCTGATTACAGATCTTTCAGAACAGGAAATTGAAAAAATTCAGGATAAGGGACTGAATTATGAAATCTTAATTGATGATGTCGGTAAATTCTATGCAGAAAGGAATATAGGCAAGTCAACAAATATAGCTGATTACAAAGGCTCCGGGGACTGGGAAGTGCCTGAAAATTTTGAGTTCGGTTCTATGGGAGGACATTGTACTTACGACGAAATGGTGTATCATCTTGATAAGATGCACCAGTTGTTTCCCGACCTTATTACCGAAAAGGAATCAATAGGCCAATCAATAGAAGGAAGGGATCTCTGGATGGTGAAAATTTCGGATAATCCCGGAGTTAACGAAGATGAGCCGGAAGTTCTTTACACGGGTATTCATCACGCACGTGAACCGGAAAGTATGATGCAGTTGTTGTTTTTTATGTATTATGTGCTTGAAAATTATGACAATGATCCGACTATACAGGCTCTTGTTGACAATCGTGAGATGTACTTTATTCCAATAGTCAACCCCGACGGTTATGTGTACAATCAATCTACAAATCCCAATGGCGGCGGTATGTGGAGAAAGAATAGGAGAGTCGTTTCCGGCTCCAGCTGTATGGGAGTTGACCCCAACAGAAATTACGGATACAAATGGGGTTATGACAACAGCGGATCCTCGCCGGATCCCTGCGACGAAACTTACAGAGGTGAATCCGCTTTTTCCGAACCTGAAATTGCAGCCGTCAGAGATTTTACAAATGAGCATGAATTCAGGCTTGCTCTTAATTATCACACATACAGTAATTTGCTGTTGTATCCGTGGGGCTGGACTTCCGATGTTACTCCCGATGAAAATATTATGAACACCTATGCACAGATGATGACGCAGGACAGCCATTACACCTACGGACCAAGCAGCACGACAATCTATCCCACAAACGGCGATGCCAACGACTGGATGTACGGTGAGCAAACCACCAAAGGTAAGATTTTCTCTTACACACCGGAACTCGGAGGTGGTGACGACGGTTTCTATTGTCCCGTTGACAGGATAATTCCCATAGCTCAGGAAAATATGATACAGGATGTTCTTTTGGCTGCTTTTGCCGGTAAATTTCTTGCTGCCAATGATGAAACACCCATAATAATCAATGAACAAAACGGATATATAAAATTTACGGCACAACGGCTTGGTGTGGAAGACGGCGGCACCTACACTGTCTCTCTGACTCCCATAAGCGACAATATTGTTTCTGTCGGTGATGCTGTTGAGTACTCCAATATGGCACTATTCGAATCTCATTTTGATTCCATTCCTTACGAACTTAATCCTGCTATTTCACAAGGTGATGCAGTGACATTTTTATTATCCGTTAACAACGGAGAATATACTGTTTCCGATACGCTTCATAAGATTTACGGACAGGCAATAGCCATTTTTGAAGATGATTGTAACGATATAACAAACTGGTCGGGTGGATGGGCAACAACAACAAGCAGTTATCATTCGCCTTCGGCTTCAATAACCGACTCTCCCAACGGTGAGTATCCGAATAACAATACGAATATCATTACTCTTAATGATGAAATTGATTTGTCAACGGCAGCTTATGCTCAATTGAATTTCTGGGCAAAATGGGAAATAGAAGCCGGATGGGACTATGCTCAGGTTGAGATTTCAACGAATAACGGAAGCAGTTGGACACCGTTGGAAGGAAAATATACGAAAGCAGGAAATAGTAATCAGGCAACCGGCGAACCTCTTTATGACGGCTTTCAAACCGAATGGGTAAATGAAGAAATCAGCCTTAACGATTATATCGGTTCTTCAATTCTTATTAGGTTTAAAATTGTTAGCGACGGATATGTTACCGAAGACGGTTTTTATTTTGACGATGTGGCGGTGATGATCATTGATGTTAATACGGGCGAATATGAGACCGGCAATATTAACAATATTGCAATGTTGTCCAACCCTGTTCCTAACCCTGCTTCCTCAACTGTTCGTTTTAACTATTTGTTGAGAGATAACTCTCGGAATATCAATCTTGTAATTTATAATTCTTTGGGGCAAAAAGTAGCTTCGTCGTTATTGCCGGATTCGCAAAATTCAATTACAATAAAAGTCAGTGACTGGATGCCGGGAATTTATTATTATAGATTGGAAGGTGACGGAATTAGTGCGGAAACAAAGAAAATGATCGTCAAATAAATTTATACACACTATCTTTGCCGTTTATTTGTTATTATATTATAGCATTAAACGGAATGTATGAAGAGAAGAATTGTTGAAATTGCAGTCCTTATAGCTTTAGGATTATTAATAATCTATATTGCTTCCTTGAGGGATAACAGTCCTGGTAAAGAATTGGCGGTAATTGAAAAGAGTGTTCAGCCTGAACCGAAAATGGAATATGGAATCGTTGTGGATTCACTGATAATTTATAAAGATAAAGTAAAGAGGAACCAATACCTTTCGGAGATACTGTTGAAATATGGTGTTGATTACGGTAAAATTGACGAACTTGCCAAAAGGTCGAAAAAGGTTTTTGATGTCAGAAAAATAAAGGCCGGAAATAATTATACCGTTTTGTGCAGAAATGACAGCGCACAAAAAGCTCTCTTTTTTATTTATGAAAGTTCGCCCACTTCCTACGTCGTTTTCGACCTTGGTGATTCGGTTCACATCCATAAAGGCGAAAAGGAGGTGACGGTCGAAAATCGGAAAGTTTCGGGAATCATTGAATCATCGCTGTGGAATGCAATGGTTGCAACCAATACTGACCCTAACCTCGCCAATGAGCTATCCGATATTTATGCCTGGACAATTGATTTTTTCGGAATACAAAAGGGTGACTTTTACAAAGTTATGTATGAGGAGCTTTATGTTGACGGAAAGGCTATAGGAATCGGGAAAATTGATGCAGCCCTTTTTCATCATTCAGGTCACGACTATTATGCTTTTTATTTTGTTCAGGATAGTACGGGTGATTATTTTGATGAAGAGGCCAACAGCTTGCGGAAAACATTTTTAAAAGCACCGTTGCGGTACAAAAGGATAAGTTCGCGTTTTTCAAACAGCAGGCTGCATCCGGTTTTGAAAATCAGAAGGCCTCATCACGGAGTTGACTATGCTGCTGCCATAGGCACACCGGTTCATGCCGTCGGTGACGGGGTTGTCATAAAAGCAGGCAGAAGCGGTGGTGCCGGCAGGATGGTGAAAATAAAACACAACGGTACATATACAACGGCCTATCTCCATTTATCAAGGTATGGTAAGGGTATTAAAAAAGGCGTTCACGTGAAGCAGGGACAAGTGATCGGTTATGTGGGACAATCCGGACTTGCCACCGGGCCGCATCTTGATTTCAGGTTTTATCGAAACGGCAAAGCCATTGATCCTCTGAAGGTTAAATCGCCTCCTGCCAAACCCGTTGATTCTGCATATCTTGAACGATATAATATGGTCGTCGAAAAGTATATGAAAGAACTCGGTACTATGAAAGTGAATTAGGAACTTTCAAAAAGTAGTCTTTCTAATTGGTTTTTTTGTTAGGTATAAAGTCATTCTTCGACTCCGCTCAGAATGACTTTATGAGCAAAGTCGAAGTCAGGTTGAGCGAAGTCGAAACCTTAGAGTTTAAAAATAATTCCGATATTTATTCCCAAACTTCCGAAGGGCATTTTTTCTTTAAGCTGTTCGGATGGTTCGGAATCCGGCGGAGGAGTTCCGGTATTTGTTATTTTATCAACAAACTCAATCTCTTTTATTGAGGTTGTAAGGTCGGGCAACATATCTTTGCCATTATATGTAAGCTCCGTATATTCAGCCTTTTTAGGAGCATAGCTCATATTTACGGAATTGAGTTCGGCAAACATTGACATTTTATCATTCAAACCGAATGAAACTCCCACAGTGGCGTTTACACCGAAAGACATTCCTCCATTGTATTTTAACTTACCTTTCATAACATTACTGTTATCTACATCCTCGAATTCTTGTTTTAATGAGCCTTTTCCGATAACAAAACCGAATTTAGCATAAGGGTTCAATCCTTCGGCTCCGGCAGAAATTACAAGCGAGGGAATAAAACGCAGCATTTTCCCTGAGAAAGAATAGTTTGTTTCGCCACCGGAATAATCATCATTTGCTTTCGTTTTTCCTCCCATAAGGTAAGATATACCGAGCTCGGCACCTACATTTTTACTAAACATGTATCCGAATGTTCCGCCAAAATTAAATCCTTTTCCGAATGACAGGAAGATTTGTTCATTCGTTGTAGAGTTGCTACCCGAAGTCGTATTTACATAATTACTGATATCCTGCGAACTCATTGGGAATCCATATCCCAGATTAGCACTAACATAGGCACCTTGTGACTTGACCGATAGCGTTCCAACCGTTAATAACAGGGATACGAATAGAACTTTTAAAATTGGTAATTTTTTCATAATGTACGATTGTTTTTGTTAATAATATGCAAATATCTAAAATATATCAATGCGAAAATTAATTTTTTTAGTATAAATAAAAAAGGCCGGCCATTTGGCCAGCCTTTGTATTAGAAGATTAAAATATCTTAATGAACGTTCGATCTTACATCCCACCACATTTGCTGTCCCCAGAAGTAGTCAACAATACCTGCATTATCTGTTACAGCATTAATGTTAGCACTATTCAGGTTATACTCACTTGTGGGGTAAGGATAACGGAAAGGAGGTCTGTTGTGACTTTGATATGGTGAACCAACTGCTTCACCCATAAGAGGAACATCCGTTCTACGGCACTCAGCCCAAACTTCTTCACCTTCTTTGAATATTGATATCCATTTTTGGAAGTAGATTTGGTTAATGTCGTTGTTCCAAGCTACAGCAGGATTTGCCAGATATGTATCAATATCTGCCTGTTCAATTCCGTTTTCTTCCATTGAAGCAGTTATACCGGCAACATAGGCATCTTCGGCACTTACACCACCGTTGTTAAATCCTTTCATAGCAGCTTCAGCTTTGTAGAATTCAACTTCACAATATCTCATAAACGGAGTGAATCCGGCAGCATCATCACGGAAGCGGGCACCGATTCTTGAAATATTTGCCATATCGAATGAACCGTCAATAGCTCCTGCAGGAACTCCCACATATTCTCCATCCGGATTAGGATGAGCATAAACAGGTAGTCTCGGGTCTGCAAGACCTTTGAGTGTATCAATCAGAGTGTTGCACATACCATGGTCGTCACGTGTCTGGCTGTTTTCCTGCCAGGGCTCTTTATAAGGAGCAGCACCTGGCCACCACAGAAATGCGTTGTCATCATTGCTCGACATTACAGGATATTTAGCAGGGTCACCAAAGACTTTACTGAAAATACTTCCTGCAGTAGCAGCATCCACATCAGAAATTCTTATTGCAATTCTTAACCGTAATGAGTTGCAGAATTTTTGCCATTTTATAACTGCAGTACTTGGATCTTCACTAAAAAGAAGGTCACCTTCACCCAGATCAGTTTCAACAGTAATACTACCCGGATCAAAAAGATCTGCAGCTTCGGCAAGTTGATTTATCATTCCCATATAAATGGATTGCTGACTATCATACTTAGGATTAGTCATTCCGGCTTCACCTTGCAAAGCATCTGAATAAGGGATATCTCTCCACATATCCGTTGCCATTTGCATCATATAAACCTGGAATGTCATTGCAGCAGCTTGAAGGTTTGGATTACCTTGGGCAGCAGCAAGTTCCTGAGCTTTTTTAAGATCAAGCATTGTAAGATACATATCTCTCCAGGCGTTGTTAACAACACTTTCCCTGAATTGATATCTTGATTCGTCAATATACTGTATTTTACTTACTTGTCCACCATAGCTAAGGAAATTATTCATTCCCATCCAGTCATCAAAGAAAGAGTCGCCGCAATATCTCAGAGAATAGGCGAGAATATTGGTCGCAGGTGCTTCGGTTGGCTCGTTCGGGTTCGTGTTCATTTCTTCCCAATCTTTTGTACAAGATGTAAAAGTGAAGATCAACCCAAATACCAACAATACTTTGAGATTTAATATTTTTTTCATTTTCATAAATTTTAAAATTATAAATTAACCTTATTAAAATTTAATACTCAGCTTATATCCAAAACTACGTGTTGAAGGTAACTGGTATTGTTCAATACCAACACCGCTGTTGGCAGTACCGAATCCTGTTTCGGGATCAATTTTCATCCTGTTGCTCTTGTCAACATATATCAGAGCCAGGTTTCTTCCAATGAAAGAAAGGTTAGCTGATTGTATCCATCTGATACCATCGAACCATTTTTGAGGCATTTGCCAAGTAAGTACAAGCTCTCTGAATTTGATGAATGAACCGTCAATTATGGAAGGCTCCTGGAATCCCCAGTATCCTTCATACCAGTCCTGAGCACTGACTCTTGTTCCGTTTGTTACAGGACTTGCTGCGGGATCACCGTTTGCATCAAGATAAACAACGTTTCCATCTCCGTCAACAGAACCGTAAACACCTTCAGGAACAAATCCGTTTTCACGAATGTCGCCTTCTGCAGTATGTTCTGCAATTCCGGCATAAGATCCAAACCAGTCGGTTACACTAAATATGTCACCACCAACTCTTCCGTCAAACAGGAAACTTAATGTAAACTCTTTATAGCTCAAAGTATTTCTGAAACCCCAAGTAAAATCAGGGTTAACATTTCCAAGAACTTCCGGTTTTGCAGTATGTACAGGAAGTCCGGTAGCAGGATTTATCAGCATACGGCCGTCAGCAGCTCTTGCATAAGCACCACCTTTGATCTGACCCCAAGGCTCACCGGGACGAGCTTCAATTGTAAGTCCTCCCCATGAACTTGATATCTGATAAGATTCAAGATCACCATAAAGTTCATTAACTTTATTTTTATTTTGTGCAAAGTTAACAGTTGCATCCCAGTTGAATCCATCCTGTGATTTAAGAATTTTACCATAGAGGACAAGCTCTATACCATTGTTCTGAATTTCACCGGCATTGATAAGCATCTGATTGAAACCGGAAGCATTTGAAATATCAACTCCAAGGATTTGATCTTTGGTCTTCATATTATAATATGTAAAGTCAACACCTAACCTGTTTTTGAAGAATTTTAGTTCAGTACCAACTTCAAAACTGGTTGTAGACTCAGGTTTAAGACTCAGTGGCGGTATAACACGTGCATAATGATATTGTGTTACTCCGTTAAAAGCATCTGTAACAGGAGAATAGGTGAGTTTTGTTCTGTAAGGGTCAGTGTCGTTACCAACCATTGCCCAACTACCTCTGATTTTACCAAATGATAATACATTTTCATTGATACCAAAGCTTTCGGTAAATACCCATGATAATCCTACCGATGGGTAGAAGTATGACCAGTTGTCGCTTGGAAGTGTTGAACTCCAGTCGTTACGTGCAGTTAAGTCAAGGAAAAGAGCACGTTTAAAACCGAGAGATGCCGTTCCGTAAATACTATTTGTTTCCTTCTCACTTCTGTACATTGTAGTGGACGGATTTCCTTTTGCATTTGCAATAGTGTAGAAATTAGGAACTGTCAGCTCGGCTGCACTTGTGTACATAGTTTGATACTTGTCATTTCTGTAGTTAGCACCGATTGTTGCATTAAGAGAAAGGTCGTTTGTAAGGTCTTTCCCGAAAATCAACATAAGGTCGGCATTGGTCTCATTAGAATAAAGTTGCCGTTGCCAGAAACTTCCACCATAACTTGATTCAATGGATTTGTCGGCAACAACATGTTTTCTGTACTCTGTATAGAAGTCGGATCCGACACGAGCCATAATGCTCAGATAATCGGTAAATTTATAATTTAAACTAACATTTCCAAATCCCCTGTCACGAGTTCTTGATGTTGTGTTTTTATAAACAGTCCAGTATGGGTTATTATGATAACTTGAGTTCCAGTTGTAAGGGTTTCCCCATGGATTCAATTCATCATAATGATCTCTAAGGCTTGTCATATTAACCTGACGTCCGAACCAGGAACCGAGAGATTGCATAATGTTATTCTCATCGTAACCACCGCCGGGTAAGTTATCACTCTTATTCCTTACAAAATTGAGTGATGCACTTGCCGTGAATTTCTCAGTCAGATTCATTGTTCCGTTAAACCCAATATTTGTTCTGTTCAGGTCTGTATTTGGAATTGCACCTTTTTGATTCATATTATTAATAGACAGTCTCATAAAGGCTTTATCAGAACCACCGGTAATAGCAAGGTTATTAGTGCATGTTCTGCCTGTGGTGAAGAAATCTTTAACGTTATCAGGCTGTGAAACCCAAGGAGTTTGCTGATAAGAAGGAGTACCGTCAGCATTAAGTGTATATGGGCTGTCGAACTGTGCGAGCTTCAGGCCTGCATCCAGTCTTGGTCCCCAGCTTTCGTCCATACCGTCCCAAACGCCGCCCCAGTTTCCATCGTAATATGAAAAGGACTCGTTTTCGGCATATTCCTGATAGCTGTTATAACCTGTGCTTTGTTTGTAAAAATACTCACTACCGAGATATCCTTGTCCGTATCTGTTTTGGTATTTAGGAATGATGTAGACATTATCCCAGGCACAAGCATTTGTGAATTCAACTCCGATAGCTTTTTGACCTTCGCCGGCTGATTTCTTACCTTTTTTGGTTGTGATAAGAATTACACCGTTAGCACCACGGCTACCGTAAAGAGCAGAAGCGTTAGCACCTTTCAGTACACTGACAGACTCAATGTTGTCAGGGTCAATGTCCATAGCAGAGTTACCAAAGTCAGTACCTCCCCATTGTGAAACATCGGATGTGTTATTAATGATAGGAATACCATCAACAACAAACAATGGTTGGTTGTTGCCAAAAGAACTATTACCACGAATAACGATACGTGAAGAAGAACCAACAGCACCACTGGCATTAGTAATTTGAACACCGGCAATTTTCCCTTGTAAGGCATTAACCACGTTAGCCTCGCGGGCAGCAGTAAGTTCATCACCTTTTACATCCTGAACGGCATAACCCAGGGCTTTCTTTTCCCTGGAAATACCAAGAGCCGTTACAACAACTCCTTCAAGGTCCAGCATGTCGGATTGCATACTAACATCGATTGTCGTTTTATCTCCAACTTCAATCTCAACAGTTTGCATACCCACAAACTTGAATACAAGTACATTGTACTTTGCATCAAAAGATAATTCGTAATGCCCATCCAGGTCGGTAGTAGTACCTATCGTCGTACCTTTAACCTGTACAGTTGCACCCGGAATTCCCTGGCCGTCATCGGCACTGGTAACTGTTCCGGAAACAACTTTTGTTTGAGCTTGTAACGCTTGCATTCCTACCATAAATAAAAATGCAAGAAAAAGGGTAAACTTTCTCATAACAAAATAATTTTAGTTAGCAAATAATTTATTTAATAATATAATGAATTAACAAATTGTTAATAAAAATAATCATCAATTAACTTAAAAGAACGTCACAAAACACCGAATATCCTAAAAAACCTGCGCCGAAAATACATATTACGGCTAACATGTGCAAGCAAAAAAAATTTTTTAATGAACAAAAAATTATTAATATCTTTTTAAAATATTACCTAAGTACAAATATATCAGAAAAATACGTCATTATTTATATTTCTGTCTATATAATAATTTAATTGTCATTTTTTTTTTATCCGGCACGTTTTTATCACTTAAATCGGCATATTTCTTCGTGTTGAACATATAAAAAATCATTAAAATCACGATGCCAATTAACGTTATATATTCAGGTATATAGCCATAACCTGAGAATTTCAAAACAAAAATAGTAATAATTGTAATAGAAATATAAATAACGAATCCCGATTGCTTTAATTTCAAAATTAATAATGCACTCCAAAAGGTTATCCCGAAAATAATCATACCTGAAAAAGACAATATCAAAACTTTTGTTTCGCTGAAACTGTCATTGGGCATGTAATCATTTAAAACTTCTGTAACCCACTTATACTTAAGTAATAACGTAATTGTAAATAATCCGAGCATTCCGGAATATGTCAAAATCACAACTGATAATACTGTCAAAAAAAATGACTTTGAACTTCCGGTTTTAGTTGCTTGATCCTTCTTATTCATAATGTTTCCAAATTACAAAAGTTTTAATGATCAGGTCATTTGTTTTAGGTTTGTAGCGTATGCAAGTATAAAAGCTACTGTTACCAGTACCGGCATAATGGAAAACCGATAGCCCGGAATTGTAACCAAAGGCAGAGCCAGCAGGAATATTTGGGCGGCAGTATAAAAATGAAAACCGATTTTTTTCCGTTTCCACATTAAGACTGCTCCTATTAGTGAAATGGTATATAAGAAAAAACCAATTGTAAAATAGTTTTTCTGTGCCGACAATATAAGTTCTACTCCGGGAAAGTCGGAGTAAACATCCTCAATAATTCTCATCACTTCATCATACGACATTGTGACGAAAAGAAATGAGAAGGCACTCATACCGCTGCCAATAAATGTCAGTATCAGCAAAACGGTGAGTAACGGTGGCCTTTTCGGCATATTTTCGGAATTTTCCATAAATCAAATAAAATCAAACACAAAAGAAATGAAAAAAGCCGCCCGGATAAGCAGCTTTCTTCATTTTTTTAAAACAACTATTCCAGCTCACCTATTGTCTTTTCAACTTCTTCAAGTATTTCGCAGGATTTAACCAGTTCTTTCATTGAATTGTGGTCTCTGTGCAGAGGTCGGTCAATATCAAGGAAATCAACGTGCCTGCGTACAACCTCTTTAGCTTTCGTAACACCTTTGCCAAACTTGTACTCCCGGAAGTCAAGAGCCTGTGCGGCAGCCATAAATTCAATTCCCAGGATTCCGTAAGCATTGTCGAGTATCTGAAAGTTTTTAATCGCAGTATTCATTCCCATAGAAACAAAATCTTCCTGATCCGCTGCAGCGGGGATTGACTGAATTGATGCGGGAGTAGAAAGAATTTTCTGCTCAACAATTTGCATATCGGCTGTATATTGACTAAGCATCAGGCCGGAGAACATTCCGGCTCCTTTGGTAAGGAAAGGCGGGAGTCCGACACTGAGAGCAGGATTGTTTAATCTGTTCATCCTGCGTTCCGACATAACCGATACCATTGTGATGGCAACTCCGGCCATATCCATTGGTAACGAAACCGGTGTGCCCTGGAAATTTGCTCCGGACAATTGCATATTTTCTTCCGGGAAAAAAATTGGATTATCGCCAACTCCGTTAAGTTCAATTTCAACTTGCGAACGAGCATAGTCTAACGCATCGCGTGCAGCACCAATAACCTGTGGAGTAGAACGCATCGAATAAGCATCCTGAACCTTATGAGCAACTCTCTCCTCTTTCAGGTCACCTCCGCTTACGAGCCTGTTAATGTTTTCGGCACTTTTGACAGCTCCTTTGAACCCTCTCACCTCGTGTAATTTTTTCGTGTAAGGTCCCATATTTGCTTTTAAAGCCTCAAGCGACATAGCAGCAGCTATTTCCGCCTGTTTCAGCCAGTTAAACGCATCGTACAGGAAAAGGGCACTCATAGCAGTCAAAACGTTTGAGCCGTTTATAATTCCCAATCCGTCACGTGCTCTTAATCCCGGGATTTCTATTCCGGCCTTTTCCATAGCCTCTTTCCCTTCAAGAAGTTCACCTTTATAAAAAGCTTTTCCTTCGCCCATCATAAGCAATGCAATCTGCGACATAGGAGCCAGGTCACCTGAAGCTCCCACCGAACCTTTACGACAAACATAAGGAGTTACTCCTTTGTTTAACATTTCGACAAGTGTGAGAGTTATTTCGGGACGTATTCCGGAATTTCCGTGTGCATGGACGTTTATTCTTCCCAACATGGCACCTCTTACATAATCAAGCGGCATAGCCTCTCCAATTCCGGCAGCATGATTGTATATCAAATATTTTTGGAACTCTTTTACTTGCTCATCATTGAGCACAACTTCCGAAAATTCGCCAATACCGGTATTTACACCGTACATTATTTCGTGCTTCTCGATTTTTTCTTCGAGCATTGCACGGCATTTTTTTATCCTTGAAAGAGCATCGGGATGAAGCTCAACTTTTTCGTTATTACGGGCTACATTTACAACATCTTCTATTGTAAGTCCCGAACCTTTTATTATATATGTCATTGTTTTTATTTTTAACCTTTAATAAACTATAATTTAATAATTTTCCGGATTTCGGGTAATGTTATCGCCCATACATAGCGGTCCGGTTAATTTTTATTTTGAATTTCAGTATCCAGTAACACATTATACAAAAAATTTATGCCGTAAAGATAAATCTTTTATTCAAAACGGAAATAAGAAAATTTTAATGTTTGACATCGGGAAATTCCATTATCTTTGCCGCCCGAAAATTTTAAGTAATTAAAAATGAGACAAGAAACAGGAAATATCGAACAACTACAAGAGATAATAAAGAGTAATGATGCGGTAATGCTCTATTTTTATAATGATGACTGCCCGCCATGCCTGAGCCTCAGGCCTAAAGTGGAAGCTTTGCTTGATAACAATTTTCCTGAAATGAAATTAGTTTATGTCAATTCCAAACATCATCCCGAAATACCTGCAAGTTATGGCGTGTTTGCCAATCCGACCCTGATGATATTTTTTGACGGTAAAGAGTTTAAGCGATTTAGTAAGTACATCTCTACAAGTGAGTTGCATCAGGCAATTGAACGGTATTATAATATCATATTTGCATAAAGGGTATTCAAAGGGTTTATTTTGCAATAAATTTCTTTGAAACAGCTTTGTTGTCACATTGAAAAGCACAATAAACTGCATTTTTCAAGATGCCGTATTTTGGAGATAACACATAGAGTGTCAGGAGACTATTTTTTGTAATTCATCATAGGACACACTTTTCTGCTCCCCTGTTTGCATGTTTTTAAGGGTGAACGTTTCGGTATTCATTTCATTTTCGCCGGCAAGAACCACAAAAGGAATATTTTTGTTGTTGGCATAGTTCATCTGCTTTTTCAGTTTGGCAGCATCAGGAAACATCTCTGTGTTTATTCCCATTTCTCTTAACTTCCCAACATAAGGGAGGCAATATTTTTCTTCCGATTTCCCGAAGTTGATGAAAAGAACGTGTGTGGTTGCGGAAGTGTCATCCGGGAACAGATTTTTTTCAAGCATAACATCGTAAATCCTGTCGGCACCGAAAGAGACACCGACGCCTGAAACATCCGGCAAGCCGAAAATACCTGTAAGATCGTCATATCTGCCTCCGCCGCAAATACTTCCCATCTGAGTATCATTTGCTTTCACTTCAATTATTGCACCTGTATAGTAATTTAGTCCGCGGGCAAGGGTAAGGTCAAGTTTTACGTCTGATGTTAAAGTCATACTTTTCAGATAATCAAAAACAGCAGCTATTTCTTCCACTCCTTTTCTTCCGGTCTCCGTATCCCCGAACAGTTTTTCGAGATAAGAAAGCTTTTGTTCCGTAGAACCTTCAAAGGTGAGAATCTCACTTATCCGGTCTGTTGCCTTTTCCGAAATACCCGACAGCCTTAACTCTTCTTTAACTTTTTCTATCCCTATTTTATCCAGTTTATCAATGGCTACGGTCATAGAAGTAAACTTTTCAGTCTCACCGATATATTCTGCAATACCGTAAAGTATCTTTCGGTTATTCAGACTAATGGTTGTTCTGATTTTCAGTTTTTCAAAAATATCGTTTATTATTTGCACCAGTTCAACCTCATTTAAGAGCGACCTGCTACCGATAACATCCACGTCACACTGAAAAAATTCGCGGTAACGTCCTTTTTGCGGCCGGTCGGCACGCCATACGGGCTGTATCTGAAAGCGTTTGAACGGAAAGGTTATATCGTTGCGATGCTGAACCACATAACGGGCAAAGGGTACGGTAAGGTCATAACGCAATCCTTTTTCCGAGATATATTTAACCAGCTTGCCCGGCTCTGCATTTTGCAAATCATCTTCAGGTACTTTTTTAAGAAAATCACCCGAATTGAGGATCTTAAAAAGTAATTTATCTCCTTCATCCCCATATTTCCCAAGCAATGTGGAGAGGTTTTCCATTGCCGGAGTTTCGATGGGAAGATAGCCGTAGAGTTTAAAAACGGATTTAATGGTATCGAAAATATAATTGCGTCTCACCATTTCCACGGGTGAAAAATCACGCGTTCCTTTCGGTATTGAGGGTTTTTGAGCCATATTGTTCAGATTGTACTTTTATGAAATATGGCTGCAAAATTAGGAATAGTTATGGAATTCCCGCAAAATCTTTTGATTAAACTATCATAACAAGACTGAAAAGGCCGAGTAATGTAATTCCGATTCATCTTTCTTAAGAAGCCGGACAATGAGAAGTACTATAATACTAACCAATCCTGTTAGGTGACATAGCATTGCTATTGTCTTTTCGTCTTGTGTGGGTTGTGTTAATGTTATAGTTCGAACTGTTTTTATATATTTGATAATAAAATATTGAATCGGTTACACTATGCAAAGATTTTCCACAGAATTGCAAACAGGAACATCATAACAAGGGAAATTGCAGTGACTTTCCCGAAGATTTCCGCCATCTTCACCGACTTTTTACTTACGGCTCTTGCTTTTCCGGCCAGACCGATAACAAAGCCGGCGAATGAAATCCCGACGAGAACTATCAATATTGTATCAAGCGATTTCATTTTTTCGTATTTACTATTATTTCTTCAAGTTTGGATGTTGCCGATTCCCAGTTATAATTTTTATGGACAAATATATACCCGTTTTCAGCAATCTCATCCGAAAAACTTTTGTTATCCAGCAAAGTAATAATGTGAGCGGCAAATTCTTCCGGAGAATTACCTGTCAAAATTTCCTTTCCCGGTATGGCTTTCAGGGCATTGTTAGCGAGAGGAGATGTTATTGACGGTATTTTCATTGCCATTGCCTCCAATAATTTATTTTGTAAACCTGTACCTATTTGCATGGGAGCAATAAAAATCCTTCCTTTTGCATAATATTCCCTGATATCGTCAACCCAGCCCGTAACATGAATACTCTCACTGTCAAGCGCTTTTACATCGGGATGTGGTGAAGCTCCGGCAAGTGTCAGGGTTATACCGGGTTTTTGTTTCCTCACCAGCGGTAGTATCTCTTTTGCAAGATAAAGTGAAGCATTAACATTGGGAGGGTAGCCCATATTGCCCGTGAAAACCAGATCGTATTCTTTCTTAACCTCCACCGGTTTGAAAAAATCGGTATCCACACCATTTATAACAACCGTTATCTTATCTCTGTCGGGATGCGGAATCAAATCTCTGTCGGGTACCGATATAATTGTCTTATTGTCAAACAGGTCGAAAACCTCATTTTCATATTTCAGTAGTCTTTTATATTCCGACTTCAGTACGGGTTTTAAATAAAAAGATGCTGTATGCGACCTTCGCTCAACTCCTTTTGAAAAAACATCCTGATAGTCAATGGTCTTAGGGATATTCTTGTCTTTAACATACTCTGCAACGCGTATCAATTGACAAAAGATATGATCGGGTTTGATTTTTTCAATAAGATTATCAATTATCTTTTGGGCTTTACTGCTATAAAAATATCCTGCCTGCAACGGCTTTCCGTTAATGAATGCTTTTGAAATATTGAAAGCGATATCATATTTTTTAATGTTTATCAAGGTGACTGATTTGCAGAATTCATCTAATGCGTTGCGGTATTTTTTCTCAACATTGATATCGGAAAGAGCACAAAGGTGGATTTCGTGGTTTTTTGAAAGCTGTTTTATCTGATTGTAAGCCCGTAACTTATCACCTTTTTCCAAAGGATATGGGAAGCGTGATAATAGTACAAATATTTTCATCGGGCATACATTTTATTCAGGGTCAAAAATATGTTAAATTTTAATAATCCTTTCATAAAAACCTTCCAGCTTGCCGATTATTTTTGAAATATTGTGGTCATTCTCTATAAGTTTCCTTGCATTTTTCCCAACCGACCTGCAATACACTTCATCTTTCAAACAAGTGCTAACCGCCTTGGCAAACTCTTCGGGTGTATCTGCAATCAGAATATCACGACCGTTTTTGTAGTTTATACCCTCGGCACCTATGGAAGTTGAAATAATCGTCTTTCCGAGTGCCATACCCTCAATGATTTTTATCCGTATTCCGCTACCCGACAACAAAGGAACAATCATTATCCCCTTTTTATTAATAAAATCCGTTGCATCATCCACTTCCCCGACAACAACGACATTTTGCATTGTAAGATTTGTAAGCCACTCGGGCATCATTCTTCCGGCAAGATATAATTTCAATTCCGGGTTATTCTTATGTATCAGAGGCCAGGCCTTATTCAGAAACCATCTGATTCCTTCTTCGTTGGGCATCCAGTTCATCGAACCGAGATGGAACAGGGAAACCTCTTTTTCTTTGTAATTTACGGGTTCATAATTTTGTAAATTTATCCCGAAAGGGATATCCGTTATTTGAACTTTGCATCCCGCTTTCCTGAAAAATCCGGCATCCTTTGCGGTAATAGTTGCTACCCCGTCAAATTCATTTATAACCGACAACTCATAATTTTTAAGTTTTCGGGTCAAAGTTTCGAGATACCATTTCTTAACTGGATTTTTCGTGACCGATGTTATCCTTTCCCAAATAAGATATTCAATATTATGTGCCCTTAAAACCACTTTTGCATTTGAGTGTTTTCTTATGATTTCAAGATATGGAGCCATATAGAGCATTTCCAACTGGATTATGTCGAAGCTGTTTTTATTGAGCGTTTCAATAAGTTTATTTTTCACGGCATCCGACACAAACCGTTCGACATGGTATGATTTTTTTGAAAAAAGATTGAAAAAAGCATCTGCAGGCTTTATGGAAAGGTCAATATCCACAAATTCAATTCCGGTTGCTTTTCTGTAACTCCCGGGAATTTTTTCAGGATCAACGGAATACTTATTTGTATTTAGTGCAATAACTTTTACTGAGTGACCGGCATCAACCAGTCCCCGGATATTAGCGTTCATTGCAATGGGGCCACCCTCCCCGGGTGGATATGGCGACTTATTACAAAGAAAAAGTATTTTCATTGTTTATCTCTCTTTTTGAATAATTTATGAAAGAATTTTGTCCACGACTCCGAATCAAGCAAAGGAGAGTCGGTTGTAGCCTTATAAGTCAGAAAAATACCGAGGGGTAAAAGTACAACAGGCGCAACCCACATACCGATATTGGCATCAATAACGCCTGACTTCACCGATTTCTCACCTGTAATTGAAATTATATGAAATAAAACAAAAAAGAGAATTGAAATTACAACGGGTAAACCCAGACCGCCTTTTCGTATTATGGCTCCTAACGGTGCACCGATAAAGAACAATACAAAACAGGCAACCGACAGGGTGAATTTTCTGTGCCACTCAGCCTGATGTTTGTAAATCAATTTACTTCTGCTTTCAAGATTTTGTTTGTAATAATAGATATTGTTCTTGAGATTTCTGCTTTTTCCCAGGGCACGTTCAATAATCTCTACCTTTTGGGACGGGGTGAATCCGGCAAGCAGGTCAAAAGATTCAATAGTGTCCAATTTGTATTTTGCAAGTTGCGCCGAATCTATCTTGTTATAAAAGTAGAAATTGTTAATAATACTTCTTGGAATTCCATCCCTTTCGTTTCTGTATCTTTCCACAAGAGAATCTTCAGCCTTGCGCAGTTGTTTCAGGTTAAGCATTGAATAATTATTTTTAAACAAGTCCTCATTCGTTCGAGACATTTTAAAGTCCATAAGGCTGAATTTTATAATCTCCTTTCTGAAACTTGACCTCTGGAAAGGCCTTGTAACTCTGTAGTTACGCTGATCGGTCTTTTCAATATAATTATGGCCGTGATAAAGTGTGAATAACAAATTCAGTTTATCGGGAGTCATTTCCATTCTTCCGGAATCGGCAATAGTTAGTTTTATATTACCTTTTTTATCCCGGTGATCATAAATCATAATGTTTTTAACTCTTTTCCCGTCCTTCTCCT
>Ga0256841_1001682_pt1 | contig 18496 bp, 16 predicted proteins | sample 356308metaG_FD_185971 | JGI IMG/M metagenome (GOLD analysis project Ga0256841, IMG submission 185971) | Hydrothermal vent microbial communities from Mid Atlantic Ridge, Atlantic Ocean - 356-308 | ecosystem: Environmental > Aquatic > Marine > Hydrothermal vents | place: Atlantic Ocean: Mid... | reverse complement strand
GTGGTCAACGTGCTGGCAGCTTACACTCAGAAAGAAGAAGCCGCGTAGCCTGGCTACGTCGCGCATAAACCCAAGTCAACGCACAGTCTCAACACGCCAACGCACAAGTGATGAAAGGATAGCATAGAACCATGGCCGATCTACAGAAACTGGTCGAAGAACTCAGCAACCTTACGGTGATGGAAGCTGCCGAGCTGAAGAAGATGTTGGAAGAAGCCTGGGGCGTGGAAGCGGCGGCCCCGATGGCGATGGGCGCGTTCCCGATGATGGCGGCAGGCGCTGCCGGTGCGGCGGAAGAAGAACAAGAAGAAAAGACCGAATTCGACGTCGTGCTGAAGGAAATCGGCCCGAAAAAGATCGAAGTGATCAAGGTCGTGCGCAGCCTGACCAGCTTGGGGCTGAAGGAAGCCAAAGACTTGGTCGAAAGCGCCCCCAGCACGGTGATGGAAGAAGTGAGCAAAGACGCTGCCGAAGACGCCAAGAGCAAGTTGGAAGCGGCGGGCGCGACGGTCGAACTGAAGTAAAACCGACCGCTGCTCATCTCGCACACACAAACCACAGGCGACCGCTTTTCCGAGCAGGTCGCCTGTGTTGTTTGCGGAAAGGCGCTAACGGCGGCGCTCCAACCGCGCGATCGGGTCCAGATAGCCGCTGCTTTCTCGGCGGTCGGCGTGCTTTTTGCGCTGCAGGGCTTCTTCCAGATCGCGCACCAACAAGCTATAGTTCGGCACGATGAAGACCCAACTTTCCCCTTTGGGAGTAAAAAGATAGCGTCCGTGCCATCGCCGCAACCACTTCGGCGAGGTCGGCCAAGATTTCATCCGCACCTCCACCGCCATCATGCCCCAAAGCGGCGAAAGCAACACCTTCCCCAGCCCCTTGACCTCATCGCGGTTAAAGAGGTCGCTCAGCGGCACAGCGCGCACTTGCTGGATGCGGCGATAGCTGAGCAAGGTGCGCCGAAACGGTGAGCGCACCACCAACACGTCCGGGCGGCACTGCACATAAGCACGCCGTTCGGCCAGCGTTGCGAAAAGCCAAAACCCCACGCCCGCCAAAATCAGCACGCCGCCGACCTTCGCCAGCGCCTCCGGCGCCACCCATTCGTTTTGCAGCTCGGCGACCTTGTTCGGCAACTGGGCAAAAAGCCCCAACACGATCAGCAACAGCGCAGGCGGGCGATAACGCCGCCCCAAATTTCGATAAATCAACAGCGGGTGTCGGACGCCCAAGCTCGCGGCTTTCGAAGCCTGTTCTTTGCCTTGCTTGCCCATAAGTGCGAGTTCTCCTATGATGAAATAAAGGGATAAGAAATGTGCACCCGTCTCGGGGTGCTCAACGAGTTGGAGGGTTTTCCTAAACTTATCATATCTGGTACGGCGAGACTAGCAGAGGTGGAAAATGACCACCATTTCAGCCGATGGGGTGGATATCGAGATTCAAGAAGACTCCTGGCGATTAGTTCCCGCCGCTGAGGAGCTGCTTTCCGGCACGCCTGTTTTTTGGGTGATGCGCGGGTCTGGGGTTATGGAATATACACCCGGGTTTGGCGCAGAACGACGCTTGCCCGGGACGGTGCTCTCACTGGAATATGTGCGCGCGGTGGTGATCGGTTACGACGAGAAGAAACGCCGTTGGCGGCTGGGTTTTCATCTGGCGCGGCGCGCAACGGACAAACCCCGCTGGTTAGAGCTGGTGCGCTGGCCTGTCGGCAACAACGAACTTTACGCCGCCGCCGCCCAACAAGCCGGACGCGCCCTTTCGGAATGTGTGGGCTGCCCACTCAAGATATTCGGCGCTAAGAAGTTGCCTCGCCCCACCGCTCAGCAGGCCACGCGGAGCGGGGTCACCGGCCCGCTGACACCGCACGCCCGCGAAGATATTGGGCCACAGCGGGTCAAGCTTTGGGCACAAGGGATCGACCTCCCCGTGCAATACCCGGGGATGTGGCTGGGCGAAGGACGAGGCGGGGTGACGTTGCGGCTGGCAAAAGATGTGGCCCCGCGTCGGAGCGGAGAAGAAGCGCCCGCCTTCAACCAATGCGTTTTTGACCCCGAGCGGCGTACAATCCGCCTTGTCCCGCCAACCGGCTTGCTGGGTATCTTTATGGGCGGCGCACAAGGGCGCGTCATCCCGATGGACTCGGTCTACAATGTGGAGCTACGGCACACCATCCAACAATCGCACGCTTCCAAGCCGGACAACGACGGCTTGATGACCGAGATCACCTATACGCACCACACTTGGGGTGTTTACCTCACATTGCCGGAAGAATCTTTGCTGTTGGCGCAAACCGAGCACACCACCAGCAGCGAGTTTTCGCGGAGACGCATCAGCACAACGGACAAATTTTCCGTTGACTCCCAAGCCAACATCGAGTTTTTGCGCCAATATCAAGCCAACCAGGAAGCGGCAGAGGCTGCCGAAACATTTGCGCGCGCGGTGGCGCTGGTGGTCGCCAGCACATTAGGCGTGCGGCTGGTCAAAACCGAAGTGGGAGGCGAGCTGTAGCGCTGAAATCCTAAAAAAGAAGACCAAACACCGGTTCGCGGAGTGTTTGGTCTTGGGGAGCAACCGGATGGCTGTGGGGGGCCTCAGCCATCACAGTACGCTTTCATTATACGCGCCCCGCGCGCGCCTAACCCAACGCCAAGACAACGCCCAAGCGTCGGGAAACCGTCGCCAGGCTGACGGCGCGCTCATAGATTGAGCGGGCGGGCGATGTGCAAACGCGGGAAGCGCGGCGGCGGAGAAACCTCCGTCCAGCGGCGGTTCAGCTCGATGGCCTCTTTGTAATATTGCTCCAATTGCGCCATGATCGCCGTCCAGGGGCGGCGTTCGGCCTGGCGACGGGCGTTTTGCGCCATGCGCCGTCGCAACGCCGGATCGTCGCGCAGCCGTTGCACCGCCTCGGCGAAGGCGTGCGGGTCTTCCGGACAGACAAAGCCGTTGACCCCGTCGGTCACCAAATCCACGATGCCGCCGCGATTGACGATCACGGCGGGCAGGCCGGCGGCCATCGCTTCTTGCACCACCTGCCCAAATGTTTCGCTGGGGCCTGGGAAAACAAACACATCCGCGCTGGCGTAGGCCTTGGCAAGGTCTTCCCCGTACATATAGCCGGTGAAAACCGTGTTTGTCCCCGCAAACATGCGCTCCAGCTCGTCACGCATCGCCCCATCACCGACCAAAGTCAGCGCCACCCCCGGCCGCTTCGCCACATCCAACAGCAGATCGATCCGCTTCTCGGTCGCCAACCGCCCCACATAGAGCACAAGCAACGAGTCCGGGTCGCGCCCGTCGAGTAGCCGCTTGCGGAACTCCTCCGAGCGGTGCTTGGGGTTAAAGCGCCCCAAGTCCACCCCGCGCCCCCAGATGCGCAAACGCTTGTATTCTTGGCGGCGCAGTTGGTGCAACGTGTAGTTGGAGGGCACAAGCGTAAGGTGGCTGCTGTTGTGCACGTAGCGCAGCCAATTTTGCACCGGCGAGGAAAGGAAGTTGAAGCCGTAATGCTCGGTATAGGCGGGCAAGTCGGTTTGATAGTTGGCGACCACCGGAATATAGCGCCGCCGCCCGATGATCATGCCGCTGGCGGCCATCATCACCGGACTGAAAAGGTGGATCAAGTCCGGCTGGAACGCCTCCAGATGCCGCGCCACCGAGGGCGTGGGCAGGGCGACGCGCGTTTCCGGCGCGAAGGGCAGCCCAACCGAAGGCATCGGGATCACGCGGCTAGGCCCAACGCGCGCAGGGGCAATATCCGGCGCAAAAACGATCACCTCACGTCCGGTTTTTTGCAGATAGCGCAGCGTCAGATAGGCGGATTTGGCGACGCCGTCCACTTTTGGGAAAAAGGCCTCGGTCATAATCGCCACACGCTTAACCGGCGCCAATTCCACTTCGTCCGCCGAAGGTAGCAGATCGGCCTCGTTACCAAACACGCGGTCGATCTCGGACGGGTCTAAACTGTTCAGGGCTTCCACCAACCGTGTCGCGCCCATGTTTTCCCCTCATAACCCACTGGCTTTACGTATGCGGGCGAGCGTTGTTACCCGCTCGCAGATTGCTTCAAATCCCACCTTCTATTTTATGGATCGAACCCCGCTTTGTGAATAGCGTTACGCTAACAGCGCGTAAACGTTGCGTTGTACGGGCATAAATTTCCCTTTACTCACGCGGCATGTCCCCGTGTGTGAACATCGGTGGACGGGAAAAATCCAAAAGTAGCACGGTGAGGCCGTCAAATGTGCGGTAGTCCTCCACGTAGCCCAGACGCGGGAGCAGCCATTGGGAAATGGCGGTGTTTTGCGGTCGGAAGGGGTCGAATCGGGGCAAAGAGAGCAATTGATGGACGTTTTCGTCCGGCGTGCGATAGAGCACCCAAAAGCGCCGCGCAACCTCTTCGGGGCGCGGCGGGGGTGTGTCCGTTTCGGTCAATTGGAGCACGTGCTTTGCGGCGTGGCGGTCGGTGAAGTAGCGGCGGAAGGCGATCATGGTCACGGCGCGGTCTACGACAAAATAATCGTCCGGTTGATAGGAAGCGGCCACATAGCGCGCCGCGCCGCGCCAGTCTTCGCGCTGGTGCTGTTTGTGCAACAACGCATCGGCCATGTTGCCCGTTCCGCTGAGCATCACCGCGACCAGCGCCACGCGCCATACGCGGCGCGGCGCTTCGGCCCATCCCACCGCGATAAGAAAGGCGAGCGCAGGCAGCACCACCATAAAGTAACGGTCGATGTACATGTTCACGGGCGTTTGGGAGACGGCAAAAACCAACAGCAGCGGCAACAAAAGCAGCAGCCAGTAGCCGTTTTGCGCACGCGATTGAGCGGTGCGGAGCGCCAAGCTCACCCCGCCAACCGCCACGAGTAGGGCGGGCAACACGTACCAACGCCAGCCGCCCGAGGGGTAGCCAGCGGTGAGATTCCACAGCGTCAGCGCCAAGTCACGGAAAGCGGGCGGCGTGCCCCATTGCGGCTCGCGGGGCGTGTAGTGCAACAGCATCAGCCCCAGCCAGATCAGCATCGGGACGACGGCGACGGCCTGGGCCAACGCCCACCGCCGCGCAAAGTCCCAATGTCGCCGCAGCGCCCACCCCACCATCAGGGCCTGGACAAACGGCAGCGCCAACAGCGAGTAGTGGGTCAGATAAGCTAAAAGGCTGGCGAGCGTGAAGGCGACCCAATAGCGACGGTGGCGTTCGCCGCGCCAAAGGGTCAGGAACAGATAGGAAAGCAACACCGCCCACACAAAAATCAGCGTGTAGGCGCGTGCGGTGCGCGAAAGCCAAATGTGAAAAGGGTTGAAGGCCAGCCAGCCGCCGACGAACAAGGCCAACTTGTCGCGGCGATAGAGCCGCCGTGCCACGCCCATTGCCAACGCTATGCCAAGCACGCCCGCCAACACAGACGGGAAGCGAAGCAGAAATTCGTTGCCGGTAGGGAAAAGGCGCAACAGCCAAAAATATAGCGGCACTTGGTCTATGGTCTTGAGGATGTTTGTGGTGGCTTCCCAAAAGGGCGCTTGGGCACGGTATTCGGTCATCACCTCGTCGGCCCACAAGCTCGGCGCGCCGATCTGCCACACACGCAACGCAAACGCCGCCAGCAAAAGCCCCATCGCCGCCCAAAGGAAAACTCCGGGGCGTGATTGGGCACGAGATACTGGGCGTGACTGGTATTCGGCGGCCATATCCCTTTACCGTCCCGCGAACCTGGCGTCGGCTGCGCGCATTGTAACCAAACGCTCGGCGGGGAGCAACGTATTCCTCGGCGAGCGCGTGCGCGGATCGGGCGCGCCGCCCGTGCGCCATTCGGCGCACTACGCGCGGCAGAGCCGCGCGTCAGCCGCGCAGAGCGCGGCTAGGCGGCGCGCCCAGCGGCGAGCGCCCCTCACCGCGAGCGGACGCGCTCCACCTTACGCACAAATGCAAAGACCATCGGGCGGCGTTTGGTCTCGTTGTAAAAGAGCTTGCTCAGCCCGTCCTCAATTTTCTTGGTCAGGTTACCACCCTGCGAACGGGCGACGATGTCCGCGATCAGCGCCTGGCCCGCCTCCAGCAACTCGGACGCCTCCCGCAGGTAAACGAACCCGCGCGAGACAAACTCCGGCGGCTCGGCCAGTTCGCCGGTTTCCGCGTCCAACAGCACCAGCACGCTCACAAAGCCGCTGTTGGCGAGCACTTCGCGGTCTCGCATCACAATCGGGCCGACATCGCCCACGCCTTTCCCGTCCACAAACACATAGCTCCCGGGCACACGGTCACCGATCCGTAACGAGTTCGGAGTAAGCAGAAGCTCGGTGCCGTTTTCCACGACCGCCGTATTTTCCGGCGGGATGCCCAGCTCTTGTGCCAGCAGCGCGTGCTGGGTCAAGTGACGCAACTCCCCGTGAACAGGGATGAAGAACTTGGGCCGCACCAAATTGATCAGCAAGCGCAACTCTTCCCGCCGCGCGTGGCCGGAAACGTGCACTTGTGCGATGGGGTCGTAGATTACCTCCGCGCCCTTTTGGATCAATTTGTTGATGGTGCGGTGTACCATTTCCTCATTGCCCGGGATGGGGTGCGCGGACATGATCACCGTGTCCCCTTCGCGGATCTCCAGTTGGCGATGGCGGCCCCAAGCCAAGCGCCCCAACACGGCGGAAGGTTCGCCTTGGGTGCCGGTCGCCATGATGACGACTTGCTCCGGCGGCATCTTATTGGCGCGCTCTACCGAGACCACCAAGTCATCGGGCAGGTCCAAATAGCCGAGGCGGGTGGCGACTTTGATGTATTCGGTCATGCTATAGCCCGCCACCGCCATCTTGCGCCCGTGATTGCGCGCCGCACGCGCCACTTGCTGAATGCGCGAGATCAACGAGGCGAACGTCGCGACAATAATACGCCCCTCGGCGCGGCTGAAAACGTCCTCGAAAGCCTGGTCAACCACCGCCTCGGAGGGCGTCCAACCTTCACGGTCGGCGTTGGTGCTGTCGGCAAGCAACGCCAACACGCCACGCTGCGAAAACTCCGCCAACTTAGCGAAATCCGGCGGCCAGCCGTCAACCGGCGTGTGGTCAAACTTAAAGTCGCCGGAGTGCACGATCAGCCCAACCGGTGTGTTGATGCCCAGCCCCATGCTGTCGGGAATGCTGTGGCAGACGTGGAAAGTTTCCACCTGAAAAGGCCCCAACTTCAAGACGTCTCCCGCCGAAATGACGTGCAAGGGGTGTTGACGGTGGCCGGATTGCTTCATTTTCACTTCCAGCAAACCCGCCGTGAGCTTGGTGGCGTACACCGGCGCGGGGATGCTATCCAACACATGGCCGATAGCGCCGGTGTGGTCTTCGTGCCCATGCGTGACCACGATCCCGTGAATTTTCAGGCCGTGTTCCATCTCGTCCACGACGTGTTGAAAATCCGGGATGATGTAGTCCACGCCGAGCATATCGTTTTCCGGAAACATGATGCCCGTGTCAATAATCAGGCCGTCTTGGCCGTAATTGACCAGCATCATATTTTTGCCAATCTCCCCCAGTCCTCCTAGCGGGAGAATGCGCAATGATTTCTTTTGTGGCATGGTAGATAAACTCCTCTAGGGACGCCGCGCGTCCCGTTCTTCTGATCGTTGTTTTGCTAACGTCCAACAGATAACACAAACGAAGTCTCGCCAGACTTCGCCCGTAGCCTTAGCTTGAATGGGCCTTGATTGTAACGCAGGACACAAGGGACGGTCGAGGGTGAGTCTTGCCTGGCCGTTCGGAGAGGTTCGCTTTGTGGTGAAAGAATCTTAACGCGCAGCAGGCTGAAGGTGCACGCTTACTCCTGCATCACACGCACAGCGTACAACCCCCGTGCCGTGTGTTCAAGCTGAAAGGACACTTGCGCCCCTTTTTCCAAGCGGCGCACGCCCTGGCCCAAAATCGCCGAATAACGCACCGTAACCTCGCGTCCGTCCGGCAAAAGGATCGTGCCCTTTCCGCCGAAGATGTCAAAATATTGCACAATACCTTGATAGCGTTTCTGCTTCTCCATGTGCCAAAGCACTCCGTTGTGTGCAGCAACTTGAAAAAAGTTTATATGTTTTCGGCCAAAATACAGGTGTTCGCAGCAGAATACACGCTGCGAACACCTGAGATCATAAACGAAAATGGAAGTTTCCGCCAATTTTTCTTCCCGCTTCCTGCTTTGCCTCAAAAGGAGTTCCTAAGCGCTCGCGCCTCCCCGTCGTTTTGCTCATCATGGCGCGTAGGGTATAATTTTGGGGCGGAGAAACTGGCCGTTTTGGGGTGTAAGGCCTTATAATCTGCACAGTGAAGAACATCCGTTCGCGCTGTTGTTGAGCGTGCGCGGTTTCGCTCCGAAAACCTTACCGCACGTCAGGCAACCGCTCGTTGCCCATGTGCCATAGGATGCCCCGATAGCACACCGCCATCCGGATTGAGCGGCCAGTGCCCTCAGCGGTAGACGAATTGTAGCCCTCAAGCTGAGGCGGCCATGTGCCGACCGATGGGTTTGTTGTGTGCCGAGGGACAATGCGGCACGACGTGGCGCTTTCGGACGGCAAGGGGAGGCAGGAGGATTCAGTGGCGGGAAAAGTTTCCAGACAAACCGAAGAAAACATCCGCGTACTTGAAGGGCTAGAAGCCGTGCGGCTGCGCCCCGGGATGTACGTCGGCGGCACAGATGTTCGCGCGTTGCACCACATGATCTATGAGGTGGTAGACAACGCGATTGATGAAGCGCTGGCCGGACGTTGCGACCGGATCGAAATTGTGCTTTACGAGGACGGCTCGGTCTCGGTGGAAGATAACGGCGGCGGCATTCCGGTTGGCGTCCATCGCCAAACCGGCCTTTCTACGCTGGAAACCGTGATGACCACCCTACACGCAGGCGGCAAGTTTGATTCGTCCGCCTACAAAGTTTCCGGCGGGCTGCACGGTGTGGGCGTTTCGGCGGTGAATGCGCTTTCGGAGTGGATGGTCACCGAGGTCAAGCGCGATGGCAAAGTCTACCGCCAAGAATACAGCGCGGGGCGCGCCCAAACGCCGGTGGAAATGGTGCGAGAGATGGAGACGGGCGAAAGCACGGGCACATTTCACCGCTTCAAGCCGGACTTCACCATCATGGACGAAAACCCGTTCAGCTTCACCACGCTGGCGCAACGCTTCCGCGAGATGGCTTTTGTCACGCGCGGCGTGACGATCACGCTGCGCGACGAGCGCGTGCAACCGATCCCGCGCGAGATCACGTTCTACTTCGAAGGCGGCATCCGTTCCTTCGTGCGCTATCTGAACCGCAACCGTCGCGCGCTCCACGAGCCGATTTTTGCCGAACGCGACGTGGAGATCGAATTTGAGGACAACGACCGTCCGCCCTTCACGGTCAACGTGGAAATCGCCTTCCAATATACGAACTCTTCCACCACCACCGAACTTTACTTCGCCAACACCATTCACACGCCGGACGGCGGCAGTCACCAGGCGGGCTTGCGCGCGGCCATCACCCGCACGATCAACCTTTACGCGCGCAAAGCGGGGCTGCTGAAGGAAAAAGACCGCAATTTTTCCAGCAACGACACGCTGGAAGGGTTGACCGCTATCGTCAGCATCAAACACCCCGACCCCCAGTTTGAAAGCCAAACCAAAGTCAAGCTGATGAACCCCGAAGTGCAGGGGGCGGTCTCTCAGGTGACGGCGGAAGCGTTCATGGAATTCTTGGAGGTGCACCCCCGCGAAGCACGGCGCATCGTGGAACAGTGCATGACCTCCATGCGCGCACGGGACGCCGCGAAAAAGGCGCGCGAGCTGGTGCGGCGCGGCGCGAATTTGTTGGAAAACACCACCCTGCCGGGGAAACTGGCGGATTGCTCCGAACGCGACCCTAGCAAAGCGGAACTCTACATCGTGGAGGGCGACAGCGCGGGCGGCTCGGCCAAGCAAGGGCGCGACCGTCACTTCCAAGCGATCTTGCCGCTGCGCGGGAAAATCCTTAACACCGAGCGCGCCCGACTGAACAAAATCTTGGACAATAACGAGGTCAAAGCGCTGATCTCGGCGCTGGGCGTAGGGATCGGGGACGACTTCGACCTTTCCAAGTTGCGCTATGGGCGCGTGATCATTATGACGGACGCGGACGTGGATGGCGCGCATATTCGCACATTGCTACTCACGTTTTTCTTCCGCTATATGACGCCGCTCATCACCAACGGGCATCTATACATTGCCCAACCGCCGCTTTACCAAATCCGCGAGGGCAAAAAACGCTATTACGCTTACAGCGAAGACGAGCGCGTGCGCATCTTGCGCTCGCTAAAAAACCCAGACCGCGCCACCATCCAACGCTATAAGGGCTTGGGCGAGATGAACCCGGAGCAGCTTTGGGAAACCACCATGGACCCGGCCAACCGCACGTTGCTTCAGGTAACCATTGAAGACGCCGCCGAAGCCGACCGCGTTTTCGATATGCTGATGGGCAGCGCTGTACCGCCGCGTCGCCGTTTTATCACCACGCACGCCAAACGGGCCACGTTGGACGTCTAGCGCTAACGTAACACGCGCACAGGCGGCGCGACCTCGCCCGTGATTTTTGCGGGGGCGAGGTCGCGCCGCTTTTTGTACGCGCGCCAACCCTTACGGCAATTGCACCACGCTGTTGGCCGCTAAGACAAAACGGTGCGTTTTGGGTTTGGCGTTGGTGCGCACCACCTGCACATTGTTCGCCAGCACGCTGGAATCTATACGTCCGCGCACGTTGCGGATGGTGCAATGGTTCATCACGATGCTGTGCTCGATCTCGCTGCTCTCGATCTGCACGTCGTGGCCGATTGAGGTGTAGGGGCCAATGTAGGTGTTGCGAATGGTCACGTTGTCCCCGATGATCGCCGGCCCCCGCACTACACTATCCACGATCTGCACATTTTCGCCCAGCAGCACACGGTGCGAAACGTGTGAGTCCCCTTGCAAACGTGGATCGCTGTCGCTGTCCGGCGGTGGGGAAAAGGCCACTTCCTCCAACACAAGTTGGTTGGCAAGCACGATCGAGTTGGCGTTGCCCGCGTCCACCCACCAGCCTTCCACAATATACGGGATGACCTTGCGCCCGCGTTCTAACAGATATTGGATCGCGTCGGTGATCTCCAGCTCATTACGCCAGGAGGGCTTGATGTGGTCTATGGCCTCGAAGATTTCCGGCTGGAAAAGGTATACGCCCGCGATGGCGAGGTTGCTGGGCGGGTCTTTGGGTTTTTCCACCAGGCGCTTGATCGTGCCGTTTTCCAGCTCGGCGATGCCGAACGCCTGCGGGTTCGGCACTTCGGTTAGCGCCAGGGCCACGCTGGCGCCGCTTTCTTGGAAGCGGTCGTAAAGCGCGCGCATGGGGTCTTGGAAGATGTTGTCCCCCAAGTACATGATGAAAGGCTCATCGCCGATGAAAGGTTGCGCCAATTTGACCGCGTGCGCCAGTCCGCGCGGGTCGGTTTGCGCGATGTATTGCAGCGGCACGCCAACCGTTTCCTGCCCGTCGCCGAACTGCTCGCGGATGGGGGAATCCAGGCTGTTGACCACTAAGCCGATCTCGGTGGCGCCCATGCCGACCAACGTTTCGATGGCATAGCGCAAAAGGGGCTTGTTCGCCACCGGCACCAACGGTTTGGGCATGGTCAGCGTGACGGGGTAAAGCCGTGTGCCTTTGCCGGCACAAAGGATGATCGCCTTCATAACGTCTCTCCGTGTGCGTTATAGGGTGGGGTGTGGGTGGTTCAGTCGGCGTCCGCACGATAAGCCAGCGCCTCGGCGCCCGGCGTTTCCAACCATTCGGCCAGGGTGGGAGCTTTGGCGTCTTTTTCGGAAAGGATCGGGGCTTTTACCGGCCACTCGATGCCGATTTGCGGATCGTCCCAGCGGATGCTGCCCTCGGTGGCAGGGTTGTAGATGGCGGTGCATTTGTATTGCAACTCGGCCACGTCTGAAAGCACGCAAAAGCCGCGCGCAAAACCGGCGGGCGCCCACACCTGGCGCTTGTTTTCGGCGGAAACTTCCAACCCGAACCATTGCCCCAACGTCGGCGAGCCTTTGCGGATGTCCACGGCCACCAAAAACACCGAGCCAACCGTCACGCGCATCAATTTCGCCATCGCCGGTTGCCATTGGAAGTGCAGCCCGCGAACCACGCCCTTCACCGAGCGCGAGTGATTGTCTTGCAAAAATTCATACGGGATGCCCAGCTCGGTGAAAATATCTTTACGGTACGTTTCCATGAAATAGCCGCGATGGTCTTCAAAGACACGAGGCACGATCACTTTGATCGCTCCCAGGTGTTCGCTTTCGATTCGGAATGGCACTGTAGCTACCCTTTCTATGCGTCGTGTTCGGGTGGGCTTGTAGTTTGTCGCACAATCTTACCGCGATGCGCGCGCCCCTTCCAGCCCGAGAAAGTAGCCTATGAACCTTGCGTCAAATTCCCCGCCGACGAGCAAATATGGCATAATCTGCGCAAAACAAGGATCAGAAAGCAGACTATGAGCAGGCAGCCATCCCCAAAAAACGTTCCCGCCCCAGAAAACGATCCCGACGACGCCGTCCGGCAGGTGTTCCGCGCGGCAGGGCTGCGCGTCACGCCGCAGCGGTTGGCGCTGTTGCACCTGCTGCGCGAAGCAAGCGGTTTCCTCAGCGCCGAGCAACTTTACACGCTGACGCAAAAAAGCGGGGAACGGCTCAGCCTGGCGACCGTATACCGCGCGTTGGCGCTCTTCAAACAGTTGGGGCTGGTCGAGGGGCGCGTGGTAGGGGAACAAGACCGCGAGGAGTTCCGCTACCGCTTCCACAGCGAGCAATATACGCTCACATGCAAACGCTGCGGGGCGGTGGTGACGGTCTCTTCGGAGATCGTGGAGGAGTTCCGACGCGAGCTGCACGCACGGCTCGGCGTGACCGTGCTCAGCGCGCACACGTGCTTTGTGGGTTATTGCGCGCGCTGCTTGGACGAGATGGCCGCCCAAGACGAAACGGGCGACGCACAGTAGCGGCGGGGGCGCGGAGGGGCGTTTGCGGCGCGCCCTCCCGACGGCGAACGATCAAGTTCCCCTGCTCCTGCCGTGCGGAGCGGGGCGGGGTCGGGGACTGTGCCCCTTGCGGGGCGTGGGGCAGCGCTCCACAAGCTCACACACGCATACGCGCCCCCGCCCGTCGCCGCAAATAGCCGCCCACCACCTCGGTCATGCGCTCCACCTCCACCAAGAACGAGTCATGCCCAAAAGGCGCTTCCACGTGGCAATGTTCCACCGCTCGCCCGACTGCTTCCAGCGCGTGCACCAGCGCCAAGCCTTGTTCGGCGGGATAGAGCCAGTCGCTGGAAAAGCTCACCACCAAAAAAGCCGCCTGCGTCCGCGCGACCGCCGCTTCCAGTGAGCCGTAGTCCGCGCCGATATCGAAGTAGTCAATCGCCTTGGTGATGTAAAGGTAGCTGTTGGCGTCGAAGCGCTCGATGAACTTGCGCCCCTGGTGCTCCAAATAGCTTTCGACCGCGAACTCCGGGCGCGCGAAGGTGTAGGGCAACGTGTCCCAGCCTTGCAAGCGCCGCCCGAACTTGCGCTCCATTGAAACATCGCTCATGTAGGTGATGTGCGCCAACATACGCGCAACGGCCAGCCCCTGAGTAGGCGCTGGACCACCGTAATAGTTCCCGTCGCGCCAATTCGGGTCGGCGTAGATCGCCTGGCGACCGGTCTCGTTGAAGGCGATCTGCTGCGGCGTGGAACGGGGGGTGCTGGCGAGGAAAAGCACGTTTTCCACCCGCTCGGGCCAGTCCACCGCCCATTGCAACGCCTGCATCCCGCCCATGCTGCCGCCCGCCACCGCAAAGAGCCGCTCAATGCCCAGCCGATCCAGCAAATGGCGTTGCGCGGCGACCATATCCGCGATGGTCACCATCGGGAAGCGCAACCCATACGGGCGCCCGTCCGGCGCGATGGAAGCCGGGCCGGTGCTGCCCTGGCAGCCACCGATCACGTTGGAGCAGATCACGAAGTAGCGCTCGGTGTCAAAGAGCTTGCCCGGGCCGACCGCCTCATCCCACCAACCGGGCTTTTCCGCTGGATCGCCGGTGTGGTAACCGGCCACGTGCGCGTCGCCGGAAAGCGCGTGACAGATCAGGATCGCGTTGTCGCGCGCGGCGTTGAGTTGCCCATACGTCTCATAAGCCAGCGTGAAGGGCTGCAAAGTCGCTCCGCTGCGCAACTCCAACGGGGCGTCGAAGTGCGCATAGCGGCGCTGCACGATCCCCACCGAGCGGGCATGGGGACGTGCGCTCGGTGGGGCGGCCAACTTGCGCCAGGGCGCGGCGCGCGAGCTTCGCGTTTGCACAGAGAGCATAGCGCGCCTCCCTACTTGCTCACGGCGTGCGCACTAACCCCTTGCGCAACGGCCAACGCTTGGTCCAAGTCCCACAGAATATCGTCAATCGCTTCTAAGCCCACCGAAAGGCGGATGTAGTCGTCCGTGACGCCGGAGGCCGCTTGCTCCTCCTCGCTGAGTTGTTGGTGGGTGGTGCTGGCCGGATGGATCGCCAGCGAGCGCGCGTCCCCCACGTTCGCCAAGTGCGAAAACAGTTGCAAGCTGTCAATAAAGGCGCGGCCCGCTGCTTTGCCGCCCTTAATGCCGAAGCCGACGATGCCCCCCGCGCCTTTGGGCAAATAGCGTTGGGCGCGTTCGTAGCTTTCGTGCTGCGGCAACCCGGGGTAGTTAACCCACGCCACCACCGGGTGCGCTTGCAAAAACTCGGCGACGGCTTGCGCGTTGGCGACGTGCCGCTCCATGCGCAAAGGCAACGTCTCCAGCCCGATCAAGTTCAAAAAGCTGTTGAAGGGGGATTGCGCCGCGCCGAAGTCTCGCAAGCCCACCACGCGCGCCCGCCCGATAAAGGCCGCCTCGCCCAGCACGTCCACCAGCACCGCGCCGTGATAGGCCGGCTCCGGCTCGATCAGGCCCGGGTGGCGACCGCTTGCGCGCCAGTCAAAATGCCCGCTATCCACCAGCACGCCGCCGATGCTCAGCCCGTGTCCGCCGATCCATTTGGTGGTGGAGTGCAGCACAATATCCACGCCGTGCTCAAAGGGGCGGCAAAGATACGGCGTGGCGAAGGTGTTGTCGCAAACCAGCGGGACGCCGTGCGCGTGTGCCACCTCCGCAATGCCGGCAAAATCCGGCACGTGCAGCTTGGGGTTGCCGATGGTCTCCAGATAGAGCAGCTTGGTGCGCGCGTTGATCTGGCGCGCGAAGGCTTCCGGCGTGGGGTCGTCCACAAAGTGCGCAGTGATGCCCAGCCGCTTGAGGCTCTGGGAAAAGAGCGTGTACGTGCCCCCGTAAAGCGCGCTGGAAGCGACGATCTCGTCACCCGCGCCGCAAAGCGTGAGCACGGCGAGCGTTTCCGCGGCCTGGCCGGACGCGGTCGCCAACGCCCCGATGCCCCCTTCCAACGCGGCTATGCGCTGCTCGAAAACGTCGTTGGTGGGGTTCATAATGCGGGTGTAGATGTTGCCGTGCTCTTCCAAAGCGAAAAGCGCGGCGGCGTGTTCGGTGTCGCGGAAAACGTAAGACGTGGTTTGGTAGATGGGCACGGCGCGCGCGCCGGTGGTCGGTTCGGGCGTGTAGCCGGCGTGCAGCGCCAGCGTCTCGAAGGCGAATGAGCGTCCGTTTTTGCTGTTGGGGATAGACATGGCAAAGTCTCCTACGCAATGGGTGCAATGATGCGGTCAATGTGTGCGCAGCAGCCTTACCCCTTCGCCCGCCGAAAACAAAAAATCCTTCTCGGCGTGAGAAGGATTTGCAGTGACCAGACGAACCAATCGCGCAAACTCCCTCTCATCTTCCAGAAGAAAACTTCTGCCGGAATTGGCACCTTTACCGCACGCTCGCACGTCGCGCGATGGTTGCCGAGGCTTCACAGGGCCGGTCCCTCCGCCTCTCTGGATAAGGGGGTATTGCTGCTATTCACTTGTTAAGTTGGGCAGAGCCTAGCACACGGGCAGGCGTTTGTCAAAAGCAAAAAGCGCCCATTTGGTGAAAATGACCGAAAAAACGTCACGCCGTCGGCGCGCCGCGCTTCAGCACGCCCTGCAAATAGGCCTCAAAGCGCCCTTCGGCGCACATCTCCACGTAGCGCAACAGCTCTCCGCCCGCGATGGGATATTGCGGATAGCAGGAGCTGGGCTGAGCGCCGCGCGGTGTCTCCACCACAGCGTTTACCAGCGGCCCGGGGATATGCACATCCGCTTCCAGCCGCTCGACCACGCGCTCGGCGGTGATGATGACGGTGGTGGCCGCCAACGCAAGTTCGGGGTCTATGCCCAAATTCTTGTTCAGCCGCGCGTTGCCGTGACGGTCCGCGACCAGCGCGTGGATCACGGCCACGTCCGGGCGAATGGCGGGAAAGGCGACCAGCTCTTGCCCGCTATACGGATCGCGCACGGTGCGCACGTCCGGACGCAAGCGCAAAAGGTCCGTGCCCAGCCAGGCGGTGGAGGGCATAAAGCCCACGCCCGCCAACGTTGCGCGCAGTCCAAAGGCGATGCTCGCCTCGCTCTCTTCCCATACCTCGATCTCCCCCCGATTGGCGGCCTGGGTGAACATCGGCGCAAAGCCGAACGCCTCCAGCCCAAAGTAGCACGTGCGGGTGCGGCGTACACAGCCCGCCCCCACCAACAGATCGGCGGCGTAAGCGGCGGTGAATGCCAGCAGCGTGAGATCGCGCGGCGGGTTTGGGCGGCGCAACAGTTCGTACACAAAGGCGACCGGTCGGCGGTAGAGCATGTTTCCACCCAGCGCGAGGGTCTGGCCGTCGTGCACCAGAGCAGCGGCTTCCGGCAAGGACAAGCGACAGTCGTGAGTAGCAGGCGATGGTGTTTTGTGGCTCATAAGCTCCTCGGGTGGGCTTCAGGAGGGAAAACAGTGCGCAAAAAGCGCCCCCACTTTCTGCGTCTTTGTTCGGCGGCTTAGCTTAATACGTCTCCGCAACTACGCCAAGAAACGTTTGACATCGCCCCCGCACGGCGGATAATAAACAGCGAGAGACGGCAACTTACCGAGGATATGCACCCGATGAGCCAAAGCGCCCCCTATCACACCGTCTTTATCAGCTATCGCCGCAGCGTTAGCCAGTTCATCGCGCGCGCCATTTTCCAAGACTTGCGCGAACATGGCTACGATGTGTTCATGGACGTAGAAAGCATAGACAAGGGCCAGTTCGGGCCGATCATCCTCAACCAGATCGCCGCCCGTGCCCATTTTTTGCTAATCCTCACCCCGGGCACGCTCGACCGCTGCGCCGAGCCGGACGATTGGCTGCGCCGCGAGATCGAGCACGCGCTCGAAACACGCCGCAACATCGTTCCGGTGATGGTCAACGGCTTTCGCTTTGAGGACGCCGAGCCGTTCCTCACCGGCAAGCTGGCCGAATTGCCGCGCTATAACAGCGTGCCGCTCTACCACGAATATTTTGAGGAAGGCATGGCGCGGCTACGCGAGCGTTTTCTGACACCGCCGGAAGGAGAAATCCAACCCGCCCCCGCCGAAGACGCCGCCGTTGTGCAGCGCAAACTCGAACAAGCCGCCGAGCAACCCGCCCCCACCGAAGCCGAGTTGCAAGCAGAAGAATATTTCCGCCAGGGCGTGCAATTTTACGAAGAAGGGCGCACCGAGGAGGCACTGGCCGCGTGGAACACCACCATTCGGCTCAACCCCAACTACAGCGAAGCGTACAACAATCGCGGCGTCATCCTCCAAGGGCAAGGGAACACACGCGGCGCGTTGGACGACTTTTCCCACGCCTTAAAACTCGACCCCACCAACAGCATTGCCTACCTCAATCGCGGGGAAACGCTTTTTGCGCTGGGCAACTACGAGGAAGCATTGGCCGACTTTCAGGCCGCCAACAACTTGCTCCCGGGCGACGATTCTACCCTGGCTGACATCGCCATTACGCAACACGCCCTGGGCAACACGGCAGAAGCGTTTCGTTTGTGGCGCGTCTTGCAAAAGATGGACGACCGCTACCACGATCCAGACGCGGTTACAGAGATGCAGGATTGGGCCAAGCCGCTGGCCGAAGAAGTGCATTTGCTCATCAAGGAGCTGCAGGACGCCGACGGAGACTAAGCAAACTTGCGGGGAACAAAGGCTTATGAGCACAGAAGATTTGTTTTTTGAGGAATGGCGAGCGTGTTTGCGCGCCCACTATCAATACGTTGTGCGCACCGAAGACACGGTCACCGAACCGACCTTGCGCGAGGTCTTGTTGCTCACCGGCCTTTCGGAGCACGAGATCGAGGCGCTTTATGAAGAAGCACGCGCGCGCGGCCCTCTGACGCCCGAAGAGCTTGCCTTGCTCGACCCGCCCAAAGAAGAGTCGGACGCCACCGAAGCGGAAAGCTCCGCCTAGCGCACCCGTCGCTCCCAAATTTCGGTCGGCTTGACCGTGCGCACGTCTGCCGTGTCCAAAAATTCCATCACCAGGCGGTTG
>Ga0256841_1001681_pt1 | contig 18496 bp, 13 predicted proteins | sample 356308metaG_FD_185971 | JGI IMG/M metagenome (GOLD analysis project Ga0256841, IMG submission 185971) | Hydrothermal vent microbial communities from Mid Atlantic Ridge, Atlantic Ocean - 356-308 | ecosystem: Environmental > Aquatic > Marine > Hydrothermal vents | place: Atlantic Ocean: Mid... | reverse complement strand
CTCCACGGCAACTTCGTTGGCAGCGTTCAACACTGCCGGCATGGTGCCTCCAGCCTTCAAGGCATCGTAAGCAAGCCTCAAGCATGGAAAAAGTTCAAAATCCGGCTCATAAAACGTGAGTCTCCGCAATGAAAATAAGTCAAGCGGAGGATTTTCAATGGGCAGTCTGTCCGGATAAGAAAGAGCGTAAGCTATAGGAGTTTTCATGTCCGGAATACCTAGCTGGGCAATAACGGAGCCGTCGACATACTCGACCATGGAATGAATTATACTTTCGGGGTGAATGTGAATATGTATTTGCCCCGGTTCTACCCCAAATAACCAGTATGCTTCAATGACTTCCAGGCCTTTGTTCATCAAAGTTGATGAATCAATGGTTATCTTGGAACCCATAGCCCACGTTGGGTGGTTCAAGGCATCATTGGGAGTAATGTCCCGCATTTCTTCTTTACTAAACTTCCTGAAAGGCCCCCCTGAGGCAGTGAGGAGAATTCTTCTCACATCCTTCCTGTTGTTTCCCTGCAAGCACTGAAAGATCGCGCTGTGTTCACTATCCACAGGCAAAAGACGAACATTTTTTTCCTTCACCAGCTTCGTTACAATTTCCCCTCCCATGACAAGGGTCTCTTTGTTGGCCAGGGCAATGTCCTTACCGGCTTTTATCGCTGCAACCGTAGGCAAAAAGCCAGCTCCACCAACGATAGCAGACACCACCACGTCTGTCTCCGGTAACGACGCTATTTTCCCGTAACCTTCCTGGCCCCAGTAAATTGCCAGATCTGTCGGGTTGCTAAGAAGGTTACCGAGTTGAGTTGCAACACTTTCATCGAGCACGGACACGGCTCTCGGCCTAAATTCATCCACCTGCTTTTTCAGCAAGTCTATATTCTTGCCAGCACCCAGGGATACAACTCTAAACCGGTCCGGAAATTGACGAACGATTTCCAAAGTACTTTTTCCTATGGAACCTGTGGATCCCAAAATTGTTATATTTTTCATAACTTCCTTGCGTTTACCTTCATTAGAGCATGTAATACAATGCCGGAAAGGCAAAGAGCAGACTGTCCAATCTATCGAGCAAACCACCATGCCCGGGTAGTATGTTGCTCGAGTCCTTAAGTCCGTGCGACCGCTTAATTAACGATTCTGCAAGATCTCCCAACTGTCCAATAATGTTTAATATAAGAGCCATAATTACAAGTTGAAGGAGGTTCTTATCTGTGGAAAGCGCAATCCCAAAGATGATAGCCATAACCAGGCTGGAACAGAATCCGCCCACGGCTCCTTCAACTGTCTTCCCGGGGCTAACGTCCGGGCACAGTTTTCTTCTACCAAACTTTTTCCCAACATAATATGCCCCGCAATCCCCCGCAAAAATAACTGCAAGGACAAAAAATATCCATATTCTACCAAGCAAAACTATGTGTGCAAGGCAGTACGGTATGTAGATAAGGTGAAATATTCGGAAAGCAAGCTTCTCCAGCACTCCTTCCCGTTTTCCGTAAAAGGTGATCGCTTCAGAAAAACAAGCAAATATGTTTATGAGCATTCCACCCAATAGGCCTCTCAGCCCGTAATAATAAGCAAGCATAGGTATAGTAAGTGCCAGTAATATGAAAATATCAACCGGAAATTTCGATTTTTTTTCATCGTAAGTAATCCGGCTAAATTCCCAGCTTCCAATGCCTGTTGCAAGAAGAACAAGCAAAAGCAACCATACCTTGCTGGCAAACCCAACCACAAGAATTAGAACGGGAGCAAGGACGATAGATGTTATCCATCGGAGCAGATGTTCTCGATCATTTTTCCCTTTTTTATTATTGTCTGTCATACGAATCAACTGGCAGGGTCGTTATTCGAGTGTGAGTGCAATTGATCGCTAGTTCTCCCGAACCTGCGTTCTCTTCTCTGGTAATCCCGCAACGCGTCAATCAGCTCTTTTTCTCTAAAATCGGGCCACAAAATTGGAGTAACGTAAATTTCGGTATAGGCAAGTTGCCAGAGCAAGAAATTACTTATTCTAAATTCGCCGCTGGTTCTAATAAGAAGGTCCGGATCAGGTTGCCCCTTCGTGAACAGGTAAGCTGAAAACAGATCCATGGTGATATCTTCCGTGTCTATTTCATTTTCGAGCACAGAGTGTATGATTTTTTTTATCGCAGAGATAATCTCCTGCCTGCCTCCATAGTTAACGGCGAGGTTTACAACCATGTCATTGTTATTTCGTGTTTTCTCCTTTGCTACGTCCAGGGCATCTATAACCCTGGGTGGAAGTCCTTCTTTATCTCCAATGGTATTCAGCTTTATTCCTTTTTCCAGCATCTCAGGAAGTTGGCTGTCTATGTATTCAAGCAATAAATCCCAAAGAGCATTTACTTCCTGGGCCGGTCTTCTCCAGTTTTCTTTAGAAAATGCGTAGAGAGTTAGATAAGGGATGTTAAGCTTCCGGCATGTGGTAACAATGGCCCGAACAGATTTTGCACCCTCCCTGTGTCCATGGATACGGTTCAATAAGCGTTTCCGAGCCCATCGGCCATTGCCATCCATGATAATGGCGATGTGACGTGGCAGTTTTTGAAGATCAAGCTGATCTATTGGGTCCATTTGGTATTTTCTTCAGCACATGGGTACTCTTCCCAGTCGTTTTTTCAAACTATATTTCCAGGATTTCCTTCTCTTTTTCCTCACATACCTTATCAATTTGTTCTATGAATTTATCCGTAATCTTTTGCACTTCGTTTTGAGCTCGATGCATGTCGTCTTCCGAGATTTCTTTTTCCTTTTTGAGCTCCTTGAGCATTTCGTTTGCTTCGCGCCTTACATTCCTAATTGCCACCCGGCTTTCTTCAGCCATTTTTCTTACCAGTTTAACCAGTTCTTTGCGCCGTTCTTCGGTTAAAGGCGGAATGTTTATCCTTATGACCTTACCATCATTGGCCGGCGTTAAGCCAAGCTCCGATTTCAGAATCGCTTTTTCTATTTCACCCAGAACCGAAGGGTCCCACGGTTGAATCATGATAGTCTTGGGGTCAGGTATGGTAAGAGAAGCAACTTGTTTGAGGGGTGTTGGTGTTCCGTAGTATTTTACACGCACTCCATCCAGGAGAGAAAGCGATGCTCTGCCGGTTCTTACTCGCTGATACGATTTTTTCAGAACCTCCACGCTTTTTGCCATTTTTTCCTTGGTTTCGGCCATAACGTCATTAATCATAGCTACTCTCCCTCCACCCTTGTTCCTATCGGTTCACCACACAAAACCTTCTTTATGTTTCCCTTCTTAAACAGGTTGAACACAACGATTGGCAGGTGATTGTCCCTGGCTAGAGAAATTGCCGTGGCATCCATTACTCCAAGATGCTTCTCCAAGATTGTCCCGTAGCTCACCTTGTCGTACTTTTGTGCAGACGGATCCCTCATCGGGTCACCGTCATAAACACCATCAACCTTGGTTGCCTTTAGCAGTATCTCCGCTCCAATCTCCATTGCCCTTAATGCCGCTGCGGTATCGGTGCTAAAATACGGATTTCCGGTACCTGCGGCAAATATTACCAGTCTGCCCTTTTCAAGATGACGTAGCGCCCTTCTTCTAATGTAGGGTTCGGCAACTTCTCGCATGGTAATGGCTGATAGCACCCTTGTGGCAAGCCCTTTTTTTTCTATGGCGTCCTGGAGTGCCAGGGCGTTTATAACGGTAGCGAGCATCCCCATGTAATCCGCTGATGCCCGCTCCATACCTTTCGATGCAATTGAAACCCCTCTGAAAATGTTACCACCACCTATCACTAGCGCGATCTGTACCCCCAGGGTTTGGGCCTCCACAATTTCATCGGCGATACTACCGATTGCTTCCAGATTGATCCCAAAAGCACTTGAACCCATCAGGGCTTCACCGCTTAATTTCAGTAAAACTCTTCTGTAAACTGCCCCGTCTGCACCCGCCATATTATCACTACTCAATCTCTTCTCCCAACTGGTACCTGGTGTAGCGACGAATAATTATATTTTCTCCCGTTTTACCAATCAACTCATTTAGATAATCCTGCACAGTAATATCAGGATCTTTCACGTATGCCTGCTCAAGAAGGCAGCTTTCCTTGTAAAATTTTTCCATTTTTCCCGTTACAATTTTTTCTACTATGTGTTCGGGCTTTCCTGAATCCAGTGCCTGTTTCTTATAAATCTCTCTTTCTCTTTCAACCGTTTCTTTAGGCACGTCCTCTCTTTTAATCCCCAATGGATTTGTTGCAGCTATGTGCATTGCCAGGTTTTTAACAAATTCTTGGAAGGCATCACTTTTCGCAGTAAAATCCGTCTCGCAGTTCACTTCAACAAGCACTCCTATACGTCCACCGGCGTGAATATAGGCATGGATCATACCTTCGGAGGTTGCACGGCCTGCCCGTTTTTGTGCAACCGCCAGACCCTTTTGCCTGAGGTAATCGATAGCCTTTTTTATGTCCCCGCCGGTCTCCTGCAGGGCTTTCTTGCAATCCATCATACCCGCATTTGTTTTCTCTCTAAGCTCTTTCACCATTGCAGCAGTGATTTCCAACGTTCCTACCTCCTCTTATTCTATTCGCCTAAATTTCTTAGTTTACTCCTTCGTGGATCTGATTTGCTCCTCATTCTTCTGCCTGTGCAGCCCTAGGCTCCTTGTCAGAAATTTCGGGTTGAACCTCAGGCTCCTTGGGTTTTTCTTCTGGTTCCTCCGATGCAGCTTTTATTTCGGTTACCGGGTTAATGATTTCCACAGCCGGAGCACCTTCTTCTTTTATTAAAAGCTCACCAGCAGGCACTTCTTCAGGCATCTCCTGCTCTTTATCCATCTCGGCCTGCATCTTTTCCTCGTATTTCGCCTTTCCTTGCAAGCAGGCATCTGCAATCTTGGACGTGAGCAGCCTGATTGCTCTTATTGCATCGTCGTTTCCGGGAATGATGTAATCAATGGGATCCGGGTCACAGTTAGTATCAACAATCGCAACCACTGGAATCTTGAGCTTATTGGCCTCATGAACCGCAATTTTTTCCCGCCTCGGATCCACCACCCAGAGAGCACCCGGAAGGCGCTCCATATCCTTTATACCACCGAGGTTTCGTTCAAGCTTCTGCTGAATTCTCTGCATTCTGAGAATTTCTTTCTTGGGAAAACGGTGGATGCTGCCGTCTTCCATCATCGCTTCAAGCTCTTTGAGCCTGTCGATACTTTTCTTGATTGTTTTAAAATTGGTCAACATACCGCCTAGCCAGCGATGATTCACGTAGTACATTCCGCAGCGCGTGCTTTCTTCCCTTATCGTTTCCTGTGCCTGCTTTTTCGTCCCTACAAAAAGTACCGATTCTCCTGAAGCAACAACGTCAATAATGAAGTTGTACGCAGTGATAAATCGCTTAACGGTCTGCTGTAAATCGATTATGTAGATCCCATTACGAGCTCCAAAGATAAACGGTTTCATCTTTGGATTCCATCTTCGCGTCTGGTGACCGAAATGAACACCTGCTTCCAAGAGTTGCTTCATAGTGATAATTGCCATAAAAAATCTCCTCCTTAAATTTGGTTTTTCCTCCGTTTCCCTGAACCCACCTGTTTTTCCGGTGAGCACCAAAAAGAAAGCGGAAACGTGTGTAATAACTCAAATCAAAGCTAACTAACATACTCCTTTCTTCTATGCAAGAAAAATTACGTAAGTTGGCGAAATTCAATTGTGAAGTATAACCAAAAAACGCTCAAGGCTTGTAGCTTTCAAGCTTTCTTATCCTGTCGAGAATCGGTGGATGAGAATAATTAAACCACACGTACAGTGGGTGCGGATTAAGATTTGAGAGGTTATCTGCGACCATTCTTTTGAGTGCCGTGGCAAGGCTCTCGCCAGAACCGAGAAGACGTGCCGCAAATAGGTCTGCAGCTCTTTCAAATTTTCTTGATACCGCCATGTAGACGGGTTTAAGGAAAAATCCGGCTTTGCCCCAGAATATGCTGAGAAAAAAAAGGCCCGCATACGGTTTTATCCCCGAAAATCCGAAAGTGGTGTACATTTGTTTCCAATCTAGCAAAAGGTAAGCGACGTAAAACCCTACCATCAGCGATATCTCAAATAAAAGCAATTGCTTAATTATATGTTTCCCCTTGTAATGGCCTACTTCATGGCTCAAAACAGCAAGTATTTCATCATGAGGGTGAGAAGCAAGAAGCGTGTCGAAAAGTACGATTCTTTTGCTCTTACCCAGCCCGGTAAAATAGGCATTGGTGTGACGGCTTCTTTTCCCCGCATCCATCTGGAAAATTCCCTTTACCTTGAAACCCGACGATTCCATGAGACTCCCAACTTTCTTTTCCAGGATCTGATCTTCAAGGGGTTCAAACTTGTTGAACAAGGGAGCTATTACAACTGGGTAAAGAGCCGTCAGAAGGAGTTGTATAACCGAAACGGATAAAAAAGCCCACATCCACCAGTACCCAGGGCTAAACTTTATGGTCCACAGGACCACCGCAATCAGAAAAGAAAGTAGGATAAAGGAAATGAGTGCGCCTTTTACTTGGTCCCCTATCCAGGTCCTCTTGGTGGAAGTATTGAATCCGTAACGGTTTTCAAGTACGAAAGTATGGTAATAATCAAAAGGAAGTTCAATTAAAAAGAGGAGAAAACTTGGGACGACTATGAAAATCGTTCCAATAAGTATCTGGTTGGATAGAGATTTCTCCAGGTAGTTGTTAAGAGAAGGCAAGGCACCCGAAAGGATTATAACCAAGAGCACTGTTGCGCTCACAAGCTGTATTATGACACTGAAAACGGAATTATCACGCGTGTAGGATACAATTTTTTCATACTTATTTCCATCTACAAAACCCTCGAGTTCCACGGGAACTGAGGTTCCCTTTTTTTTGAGATTTTTCCTGTTTAGGTACTCTATCCACACAACGAAGATTTCGTGCAATATGTAAACAATCAAAAAAGTAACGAGCACCCAATTTAGCCTAACCATAAATCCCCCTATTCAATGCTAATTGGCATCCTTGCAGAGTAAGACCAAGGATGTAGATTCGATTATATCCATCAAGTAAGCTATGAATCAAGTGCTGTTGATGGCATAGGATTTCTTGGAGCTAATCAGCACGCCCGTACGACATTGCTCCTGCTATAGCGAACTATGAAAATATCTCCGAAGGCTCACTTGGAGCTGAAAACAAAGTAAGACAAAGGATGAAAGCGATTTTTAACTTATTCAATGCATGGGCATTTCGCCAATCACAAGATTATGTTTGGCGAAAAAATATCTCTCTGGACTCTGGGATCACTCGAGTTTAAAGGCTCAACTCAATGCAGATTTATTTCAAATGTCTACCGAAGTTGAAAGAAATATGGAAGAAGTACCAAGTCCTCACGCATTATAGTACTTCCCCATCACAGGCATTTTTGTTTAGAAGGCGGACGAGTGGCGCTTGTGTTTAGCTTGGTGGGGATGGAGATGACCGGGATCGAACCGGCGACCTCAGCCTTGCGAAGGCTGCGCTCTCCCAACTGAGCTACATCCCCATCATCTGAAATTTTATAAGACTCACCTGGTCATGTCAATGAGAAATACAAAACAGAGTTTCAAGTGAAAATTGAATACATAGGGGCTGCGGGACGTTTTTATTTGACGCAGTTACACTCTTCAATCTTCCCTTGACGCGCATGACCCGCTTCTTTCATTTGCTCTTAAAGTTCAGCTTGAAGCCAGAGATGAAAATAGCTGAAATATTAATATATTATAATTCCTGAACGAGCAGGCTTAAACAAATAAGCTTTCATCGATTTTCCCCCGGACTTTTGATGCCCGAGGGGGAAAATCGAGTCCGCAAGTAAGTGTCCTTTGAACTCTTTTTTATCCATAGTTGTGGGTGCCCTTGATGCATTTAACCCCACACTTTTCTTCGATCATCTTAACCAGTTCATCCATGTCGTGATAGGGACACTCAGGTTTTGCTCCAACCATGCAATTGCTAAGATGTACGGCATCAAAATCCGTATTCTTTTTAATCATTGCCAAATTGCTCACAAATGCCCGCCCGGGGCAGCTACAGTTAAGAAAGCCCACTACCTTTACCTCCCCGTCATACTTGGCAAACTCACCATCTTTTTGAGCGGCGGCCGTAAGGCATTTCCATTCTCCCGGGCAGCCATAACCATCTTCCGTATAACTTCCGCAAGCACCAATAACGACTCTCATAGTGACCCTCCTTTTTCACGGTTATAGATCTAATCGTAAAAATCTCCCTGTAATTTAAAGGGTGATTCAAGGAAAATGCAAGCATAAAATCTCAGATATTTTGCCTTGCAGAATAATTTTAGCTGGAAAATTGATCCAAAAAGTTCTACTCTATTGATGTTCTTCCAAGGCATAGGAGTTGATAGTGAAACTGCTAATGTTTTACGCGCCGGAATTTTGGTTTAAAACACATAAAAAAGTCCTCCCGGATGTCGAAGATACCGATATGGAGGAAAGCATCAGCAACACGGTGGTCATTTTTTTTCATGCCGAACCCCCAGATGAAGAAAGATTAAACAGGGTTATTACAAAATTTACTAAAAACGCAAAGTGGCTGGCCGGAAAATTCAAAACCAAGTCCCTGGTATTGCACTCCTTTAACCACCTTGCTTCTGGCAAGGCTCCTCCCGACGTTGCTACTCGCATAGTAGAAGAAGTAAAAAAAAGGCTTGAAAGGGTTAACTACAGAGTCACGGTAACCCCTTTTGGCTACTTGAACGAGTGGAAAATACACGTGGCAGGGGAATCTTTGGCGAAGGTTTTTAAGGAGATTTAAAGTTGTTGTCTGAACTATCGCGATTCAAGGTTATTGATGCCCACATTCATTGTGGGCTTCAATACGGGAATCTAAATTTTGAAAACATTTATCCCCTGCTAACCGCTGCAGGAATTGACGCGGCCTGCATCTTTGCTCCCGTGGAAGAAATATATGATCGGTACGATCCCCATTTCAAGGATACGGAAGAGTGGAAAAAAAAGCGCCACCTCGCCAATAGTTACGTGTTATCACTGCGAGAAAAGGGCAAGCCTGTTTTTCCCTACTATTTCGTCTGGAACGATTTTAACATTTCGGAACTAGATAAGCCTTATTATGGTATAAAATGGCACAGGCACCCGGACGAACCGGAATACAACTACAACGACCCCAGGTGTCATAAGTTCATAGAAAGAATTATAGGAAAGAGGCTTCCCATTGTACTCGAAGAAAGCCTCGAAAACACAGTTCTATTCATTAAAGAACTGGCCCCAGGAGCCACGGTGATTATTCCTCACCTTGGCGCATTGAATGGTTCTTTTGAATCCCTGGAGAAAGAAGGGATATGGAATTTACCAAACGTTTATGCAGATACCGCCCTTGCACATTCTTCAACCATTGAACATTACATAAAAAAGTATTCCGTAAACAGGTTACTTTATGGGAGTGATTACCCCTTCGGTTTGCCAAAAACCGAAATCACCAAGGTATATAGTGTCGGATTGAATGATCAGGAGTTGAACTCCGTGTTGGGGGATAATATATTGGCCCTATTTAAAAAAATCGAATTTAGGAGTGATCATGAGTGAAAATATCTTGAAACACATCGCTTACTGTACTGATTTTTCTGAAAATGCTAACGTTGCCTTTGACCTGGCCAAGGATCTTGCCTGGAGATACGGTGCTACGTTGCATATAGTACACATCGTGGTAGGGCTTACCCTTGTTCCCGACCAGGAAATCTGTGTCCCAATAGAGCTGGTACCAGAGGATTCCAGGGTAAAGATTATGGAAAGCGCTACTGAAGCGGCTGGAGAAAGGATCGAAGAGCTTTATTTGAGCAGATTGAAAGAAAAGCAGCATCGTGAAATACACATTGTTCCGGGGTACCCGGCGACGGAAATTATAAAACTTGCAAAAGAAAAAGATTTTGACCTGATTGTGATGGGAAGCCACGGGCTTACGGGCCTGGCTCACGTCATCTTTGGCAGTACGACAGACAGGGTCATGAGAAAAGCCCCTTGCTCGGTATTGACCGTGAGGCAGAAGAAAAAAGACGAGTAGCCTTGGACCGATGGTATATCGGTTAATCTAACCATGTAAGCCATCATGAGCAGGCACCAAAACGAAGCGTGAATATCTCACAATTTGTTTCTGCAAGGGGCATGGGAGTTTTTTAGCCGCTTCCAGAAAATATATCATTTTTCCCCAATCTAACAAAACAACCCTCGTTTATAAGCCAAAGCGATTTATGATGGTTGACTAAAATGAACTCTTGGTGCCAGACTGCGCTGGTTGCCATGGCTGTCCGCTCATCTGGTTGGGTGGTTCTTAAATATTGTGTCAGAAAAAAACCAAGGCACAGTCATTGCGATCCCGCACCCACTTCCTGCGAATTGTAGGAGCAATGGCAAATAGTCGTATTTGAAGTAGGTGCGGGATCGCAATGACCGAATGTCGCTGTTTTTTGGGAATCGATCCAATAGTCAGGGGCTAACTTTGATCAGGCATTTGGGAGTTCCAGGCACACCAATCACCGAATTCCCGCTTTCGTGGAAATAACAAGTCACTTCGCGACAATCCAAAACTTTTCTTCTGTTAAGAATTAGAGGTTTCACCAATTCAAGAAAAGACATTAAGTAACCGCGGGAGTACCCAGCGCTTTATTTGCCTATTGTCTCAGCGAACCCATGATTGATACTCTTTTAAGGGACTTAAAACACGCTCATGCCAAAGTGGTGCGTACTTAGGCACTCCTTTTTGTCATTTGACCATTTTTTGCCCTTTGAGCTCTTCAGTAAATTATTATTGAAACGCCTCAAACCTTGTTACAGTACCAATCCCAGCAACTTCAGCACTAAGCAAATTCTGGCTCGATTTTTGCGTACACTATTTTCAAAGTAATCTCTCCCTGTCCCTCTATCAAAGGGATGTGGGGTTCTTGATTTGCTGTGGCAGCCACTAAAGCTGAAAAAATACAAGTATATTGATTTAACCCATGACGTCATTTTTCCCTATTGAAAATTTATCAATGAGAAGAGAGGGCTAGACGGAGAGGACAATGAAGTAAGTGATACTGACGAGGCTTAAGGTCACCATGAGCGAGGTCATAAACAGTTTCAGTAAATGGTTTTCTACACCGCGAGCAAAAGAAAATCCTGAAGAATGTGAGCAGTCGAGCAAAGCCGGAAATTCTATTTTATTGCAAAGTCTTGCGCTGACAGCAATTACGGTTGCAGCCATCTTTTTGATTCGCCGCCCCCCATTGGACTTGGACTCCAGTTATCTCCTCATACTCCTGTTTATTCCCTTGGTGCTCTCAGGCTGGTGGTTTGGCAAAAAAAGTCTCCTTCTACCTGTTCCCTTGCTCTTTATTATTGTTTCGGGGCAATTTTTCGGACCTCTCGCAATTATCAACGATTTGCCGAAGGAATTAAGATTAGTATACCTGGGGCTATGGTGTTTAGTAGGTGTCTTCCTGTGGATAACGACTACCAATTATCGGCAAAAGATGGAGACTGAAGACAAGACAGTTGAGGAACTCCAGGAGACCATAAATGAATATGAAACTCAGGTAAGAGATTTAAACATTGAGATCGGAGACTACCTGAGCCAACTGCGCGAGTACAGAACTTCCCTTGCCGAGAAGGAGAACACCATTCTGGACCTCCAAAACAAAATTGAACAGATCTACTCCACTACCCTTGCTCCCGAAGTGGCACGGCTCATGTTTGAAGGGAAGCTCCGAAACGAGAAGAGAAGATGTTCGGTTCTCTTTGCAGACATAGCCGACTTTACTTCCTTTTCAGAGGAGAGACATCCTGAAGAGATAGTGGGAGAGATAAACGAATTCTTAAAAATCATAGAACCAATCATAGATAACTACAATGGAACAATAGACAAATACCTCGGTGATGGGATTCTTTGCGAGTTCGGAATCCCATCAGACTACGTTATGCATCCTCTTCAGGCCATACTTGCCTCCCTCGAACTCCACGAAGCTATTCGGAATGTCAAAACCGATTGGCAGATGAGGATAGGAATAAGCACCGGATATGCAATAACAGGTGTAATTGGGCACTTGAGAAAAAGCTACACAGCAATCGGTTCTGTGGTGAACCTTGCAGCAAGGTTGCAAGAAATATGCAAACCAGGGGCTATTTACGTTGATGAAGAAACATATTACGAGGTAAGTCGTTTTTTTAGAGTAAAAAGGGTGAGATTTAACGAAGAAGATGAAGAAGATGCGGATTACGAGCAGTTGCGAGAAAAGCTATCTAAGTTAATCAAGAGAATCAAGACTAATCCAAGGGATGTTGAAGCCTTCTTTGAAGCCGGCAAGATATACTTTGACATGAAGGAACCAAGCAAGGCCAGTTGCTTCTTTAAACAGGCCCTAGCGCTAGATCCCGACAATCCAGAGATAAAACTGGCCTATGCAGATGCAAACATGACGAAAGATAGGTACGAAAAAGTGGCATTGCGAGGCAAAAAGGCTCCCCTTGCCGTATTCGAAATCATCGGGCTTAAGGATCCTCTTCACGACAGAACAGTAATCCCCGAGAAATTCTACCAAAAGTATAATTTTGCCGAAGGCTTTATCCAAGTACCTAAGAATGTTGTGTTGCCGGTGGAGGCAATAGACGGATCCATTGGCCATGGAACCGTTGTAGCGGTCTTATGTTATGCACTTGCAGACTGCTTCAAATTGAGTGAAACACGAAGACGAAATCTATTGCTTGCGGGCTACCTTCTCGATCTCGGAAAAAAGAAAATCTCCCCGCATTTGCTTAACAGAAAAGGAACATTGACCGAACTGGAACTGGCAGAGATAAGGTTGCATCCGGAAGAGAGCGTTGACATGGTGAAAAAACTCGGCATAAATGAACCCGAGATTCTTAGAACAATCCTTGAACATCATGAATACCTTGACGGTAGCGGTTATCCGTTTCAGAAACGTGGTGATCAAATAAGTCTCGGTGGCAGGATAGCGGCGGTCGCAGACATGTATGCAGCCCTCACCGCCTGGCGTCCCTACAGGGAAAGATGGGAAAAGAAAGCCGCCCTTGAAGAGATTGAAAAAAGCGCGCGCTTTGGCCGACTCGATAGACGTGTCGTGGACTACCTGAAAAAACTTTTGAGCGACTAACCAGCATGGCTGCATCACATTGGGTCGGAAACAATGCAGAGGGAAAATCGAACGTCTCTTTCGTAAAATAGCTGGAACCCATTCCCACGGATAAATCCGTGGGCTACCAGGGGTACCAGGCTTCCCATTCCCACGGTTTAAACCGCTGGCTAGCTTTCTCGTTACTCAGCGTTTGCTTCCACCCAGTAACCTACGGTTAATTTCGGGGGGATGAGCCTCATGGCTCGATTTCACCTTTTTCACTTTCCTTCACTTGTGCTAATATACAATCCGGTCAATTTTTAAGGGAAACATACCTGGTAAAGGAATAGCGTGGGAAACAGTATAATCAATGGCCACTGGCAGGACTGGAAAATATCTTTCACCTCGAACAATGCCACTCAACCCCTACAATCTGTTTTCAACTTACCCGACTGGGTTGCACAATTCCTGGTCAACAGAAATCTTTCGTCATTAGAATCGTCCAGAATATTTCTTTACCCTAGCCTCAATAAGCTTCCCGATCCCGGAATTTTTCCGGATATTGAAAATGCCGTTGAACACATACGCAAAGCCATACTCTCTCATCACACCATAGCTGTTTTCGGTGATTACGACGTGGATGGAATTACCGGAACAACTGTTTTAACCGATTTTCTTTCCTCTCTTGGAGCGAACGTACTACCGGTCATCCCGAACAGGTTTAAGCACGGCTACGGGTTAAACTCCAGAGTAATTGATCAGCTAGCGAGCCGCAATGTAAAACTGATCATAACAGTGGATTGCGGAATCACCAGCGTCTCTGAAGTTGAACACGCATCGAGGCTTGGCATTGAAACAATTATCACTGACCACCATCAACCGGGAACCACGTTACCCAGGGCCATTTCGATTATCAATCCTCACCTGGTACCCAAGGACAACGAAGATGCTAACGTCGGCCAGATTACAAATCTTGCAGGAGTGGGTGTAGCTTTCTACCTTGCGATAGCCTTGCGAAAGCATTTGAGAGCCAAAGGTTTCTGGACAGACTCTACCGAACCAAATCTCAAAAAATACCTTGATCTAGTTGCCCTTGGCACTATTGCCGACCAGGTGCCAATTACAGGAGTAAACAGAATTCTTTGTAAGTTCGGACTGCTTGAGCTCGGAGAATCAAGAAGACCGGGTATAAGAGCACTAGTAGAGGTCTGCAAACTAAAAAACAAGCAAATTTCCGTCTGGGATGTGGGTTTTTTACTTGCTCCGAGAATAAACGCTGCCGGGAGAATGGGCTCTGAACATTTGGCCTTGCAGTTAATGTTGAGTTCAGACTACGAAGTTGCTGGCAAGTTGGCTCTGGAGCTAGATAAACTTAATAGGGAAAGACAAGACCAGGAGGAACAAATTCTACGTGAAGCCACTTCCCTCCTTGATGAATCCTCTGGACACTGGAACACGGCAAGCAGTATTGTTTTGGCTAAGGATGACTGGCACAGGGGAATAATCGGAATAGTTGCATCAAGGCTTGTTGAAAGATTCGGGAAACCTGTAATTTTACTTGGGAAAAACCAGGAACTCTGGGAAGGATCGGCGAGAAGTGTTCCGGGACTCAATATTTTTAAGGCACTTTCCAGGTGCGACGAGTTCCTCGAAAAATACGGAGGTCACAAAATGGCCGCTGGCTTAAAGCTCCTTCCCAGCAACATGGTCAAGTTCAGAGACAGATTTAACGAAGTTGCAGCGGAGAAAGTTCCTCCTTCAGGTGTTCGCAGGCAATTGATGATAGACGCAAAACTAAATCTTCAAGATATTACGCCACTTACAATGAAATTCATTGAAGAATTATCCCCATATGGCATCGGAAACCCTCGACCTTTGTTTTTGCTGGAATCGTTCGGTGTAAAGGCTATAAAGATACTAAAAGAGAAACACCTATCCCTTCAAATAGAACAAAACGGAAAAAGCATGAGAGCGGTGGGATTCAACATGGTAGATGATCCAGACTCAATTCCCAGCTCTTTCCGTTATCTTGCCTTCTATCCGGTGTACAACACCTGGGAAGGCAACACGTACATAGATTTGCGAATTGTCGACTTTTGCTAGGTTTCTTTCGTCTTCTTATGCCAGAAACGAAACTGGCGTGTTCAGGTCTTTCAGTTCAAAAAAGCCCTTCCCTTCCTTATCTTTTGCAGAAAATGGCCAAAATGGCTTGGCATCAAGAACATCAGCTTCCATGCTCCCGTAGAATGAGACTACCTTGCTGATTTCCGCTCGCACATCTTCCAGCTTTTCATACTTTGGTCCACCCATTCTTGCCATGATATCCGCAACAATTTCCCAGTCAGGACGAGCCAGGCCGGGGGATGAGCATGCAGGGTTAAGCCTTGACACCCGTCTTTCCATGCTCGTTATACTTCCTTCTTCTTCCACCAGGGCAGAACACGGGAGTACCGCCGAGGCTGCCTTGTTCGCATGAGTCGGAAAAGGTGACTGAACTATGAGCATATCAACCTTTTTAAGAGCACCGGTAAGTTCTTTAACAGTCTGTGTAAAATAAGGTGAACCAAATAAGTAAAGCGCCTTGATCTTGCCTTTCTTGGCATTTTCAAGAATCGTATCCAGCCTCGACCCCGTCTTTTTCGGTACCTTGGTACCGTATACTTCTTTCAAGGAATCCACCTTGCTGAGAGGAGTATAGCCCGGGTAATACTTGGGGCTCAGCCCCATGTCGAGAGCTCCCTGGCTGTTGGCATACCTCGGAAGCGGGAAAATACCTCCTGATCTCTGCCCGATATTACCCGTGAGCAATGCAAGGTTGAAGAATGCCTTCCAGAGAGAAATATCCTCGGCCGTTTCCATGTAATCGAGAGGCAACACGAAAGATACCTGGGGCGCTTTGCCAAGGAGCCTTGCTACCTCAACCAGTACGTCTGCCTTGATACCGGTCTCCTTTTCTACCTTTTCGGCAGTGTACCTGGAAGCCTGCTTCTTGATTTTATCGAACCCTCTGGTGTTCTTCTCCACAAAATCGGCATCGTAGAGTTCTTCACTTATTATTATATTGACTAATCCGTTCAGAAGATCTGTTGCCTTACCTCTCTTAAGGTTTAATGCCTGGTCAGCACATTGGCTCAAGTTCCCTCCTTTCGGATCTGCAACAATAAGTTCCTTCCCGTGGTGGTTGCATAATCTTCTGAGGGCTGTCGCAACAACTGGTGCACAAGTTTCCACGTCACCAACAACGAAGGCAACGGCTGCATCTTCCAGCGCGGATAACGGCTGTGGCATACCAAATACTCCAAGGTTTTCACCCATGTCATCGATTACATCCGCATAGGCGTTAATACCTACAGCATCTATATTATTTGTTCCGAACACGCTTCTGGCTAGCCTCTGGAGCAAATAGTTCGCTTCGTTACTAAAACCGGCTGAACCGATCACAGCAAAACCATCCTTGATTCTTTTCTCTTGCAATTTGCTTAGGTTTTCCACTATCCAATCAAGGGCCGTATCCCAGTCGGTTCTCGTAAGTCTTTTACCCTTTCGGATCATTGGGTTTTCCAACCTATCCTTCTTCCATAAATAGTCAAAACTTCGGAATCGGCCTTCTTTGCACGTATAATTTCGGTCAAATGCATCCTTGTCATTGCCCTTGACCCACATAATGCGGTTGCCCTTGGTTTGAAAAATTAGAGAACATCCGCAGGCGCAGTGGGTGCAAACACTCTTTACTTTATCCCAGCTGATTCTATCAACTACCCTGCCTTCAATCTTTTCAAGCAAGGCACCGGTTGGACAAATGTCAAGGCAAAGTCCGCAGGCCACACACTTTTCATTTATTTGTGGCCAATCAGTGAAATCTATAGCTCCCGCACATTCATAATAAGTGCAAACGGTTACGCACCTCTGGCAGCGAATACATTTATTGGGATCGACAATTATAAACTCGTTTGTATTGAGTTCTTCCAATGTCTTGTAATCAACCCTAAGCGTAGGCTGTTCCCTATTTTCAACATCGTATTCCGTTAGCAATTTTCTGAACTGGCAGTCGTACGCCGCTCCACATCCACAAAGCAGGCACCTTTTCGCTTCTTCCAGCGCTTGTTCTTCAGTAAGGCCAAGTTCTACTTCGGCAAAATCTTTGACACGTTCAGCCACTTCCAGTTCGGCCATCTTTTCACGATCCTTCTTGGGAAAAATCTCAAAAATGGATCTGTCAATCGTGTCAAACTGTCCTCTTGATATATTGAATTCCTCCTTTGGAGGCGTAAGATCTTCACCTTTGAAGTACCTATCAATGGCGTAAGCCGCCTTACGCCCGTCTGCAAGAGCAGTAATAACTGTCAGCGGACCGTGGTAAATATCACCACCGACAAAAATCCCTTCTTTACCGGTATACATGGTTTCCGGGTCTGCCTCGAAGGTTTTCCACCTTGTTATCCCCAGTTTTTCCATGTACTTGTCTTCTTCCGGTGTCAGCAAGTCGGGAAACTGGCCTATGGCAGTAATAAGCTGATCCACGTCAATCATTGTCTCGGAACCTTCTATAGGAATCGGCCTCCTCCGACCACTTGCATCCGGTTCACCAAGTTCCATCCTTACAAATTCGAGTTTTGTGAGCTTGCCGTTTTCCCCGTGTAGCTTAACCGGAGCAGCAAGGAAGTGCATTTTAACACCTTCGTGTTCCGCGGCTTCAATTTCTTCTGGGTTGGCCGGCATTTCTTTCCTGGAACGCCTGTAGACAATGGTTACTTCTTTTGCACCCATACGCAGACATGTTCGGGCAGCGTCAATAGCTACGTTTCCGCCACCGATGATGGCAACCCTGTCCGCTACCTTTACATCCTTACCCGCAGCAACATCCCTAAGAAAATCTACACCGGATATAACGCCATCTAAATCTTCCCCTTCTACTCCCAGCTTCCTTACCGCCCACGCTCCAATTCCTATAAAAATGGCATCAAAGCCCTGTTTCTTCAGATCTTCTATGGTGAAATCTTTTCCCCATTTTTTACCGGTGTGGACTTCCACTCCCAGACTCAATATTCCTTCAATTTCCCAGTCTAAGATGGCTTTGGGGAGACGGTATTCGGGTATGCCATAGCGAAGCATACCCCCAAGCTTCTCAAGGCTTTCAAAAATTGTTGCACCATGTCCGAGGCTACGTAAATAATAAGCTGCACTGAGACCGGCAGGCCCACCACCAATAATGGCTACCTTCTTACCACTCTCTTCGGGCACCTTTGGAAGTATCCTTGTCCCGCTCTTTCGCTCAACGTCCGAAGCGAATCTCTTCAAAGGATTGATCGCCAGTGCTTCATCAACCAGATTTCTACGACAGGCAAATTCACAGGTATGAGGGCATACCCTGCCTATGGTCGCCG
>Ga0256841_1001680_pt1 | contig 18515 bp, 14 predicted proteins | sample 356308metaG_FD_185971 | JGI IMG/M metagenome (GOLD analysis project Ga0256841, IMG submission 185971) | Hydrothermal vent microbial communities from Mid Atlantic Ridge, Atlantic Ocean - 356-308 | ecosystem: Environmental > Aquatic > Marine > Hydrothermal vents | place: Atlantic Ocean: Mid... | reverse complement strand
CGCCCAGGAAATTGACAATGAAATTAAAAAAATCGTGCTTAAAGGAATGGAAAGAGCCGATAGAATCTTAAGGGAAAATATCGATTTATTACATAAACTTTCTAAGGAATTGTTGGAACGGGAAATTCTGGATGCGGAAGAAATTAAGAAAATTATGAATGGAGAAGAACTTCCGCCGGTAAAGAAAAACGGCGACGAACTTGCCGGTAAAGCTCAAACCGGAATTCCGGAACATGTAAAAAAATTGATGGAAGAAAAACAAAAAAGAGGAACAGAAGAACAGCATCCAGATAGCCAAAATGACCCAAATTGATCGTGGAACTATTGATTATAAAAGCGAGCTGCTGAGAAAAGCCATTCATCTCTGCTCGCTTTCTATTCCTGTTATTTATTACTTTATTACTAAAAGTACCGCCTTAAAAATTTTAATTCCTATTACTATCGTTTCCTTGATTATTGACGTGGGAAGATATTACATCCCTTTTTTAAATAGAATGGTTGAAAAATATTTTGGTTTTTTATTGCGGGAACATGAGAAAGATTCAGTAAAAAAAAATTTAAACGGCGCAACTTACGTTTTCATTTCCGCGGTTGTTGGTATTATCCTTTTACCCAAAATTCTTTTTATCACTTCTTTTGCGGTTCTTATTGTTAGCGATATTGCGGCCGCTTTGTTCGGAAGAAGATTTGGTAAACATAAATTTTTATCCAAAAGTTTGGAGGGAACTTTAGCGTTTTTTGTGTTTGGTTGTTTTGTGGTTTTATTAAGTCCGAAAATTGAATATAATTTAACGGAATATTTAATAGGCTTTTTTGCCGTTGCAGTTGGCGCTATAGTGGAAAATATTTCTTACGGCTGGGCAGATGATAATCTTACTATTCCGCTTTCTATAGGATTTACAATGTGGGGATTGTATTTAATTTTTTTACCAAAAGTAAATCTTTTTTTGGCGCTGGGTTCTTATTAAATTTTATTGAAACATCATTCTAATGAAATTGTATAAAATTCATTCAAACAACAAAAAATAAATTATATGAAAAAGATATTTACATTATTTCCGGTTCTAATTTTAATTTTAAGCGCATGTAGTTCAAAACGTCCTGCTATCGGTCGTGAAGATCAAATTGTTGTAGTTGCCGATTCCGCAGAATATGCGCAAGTTGAAAGTTCTTTACAGCAAGCATTTGGTAAAGTGATATATACGCCTCAACCTGAACATTTATTTAAATTAAAACGTGTAAATATCTCAAAGTTTAACGACGCTAAAAAAATGAAAAACGTAATAATTTTAGCGCCTCTAAATTCCGGATCGAATGTATCTAAATATCTGAATACGGTTCTTGATTCAACTTCAAAAAATATGGTTTTAAAAGACAGCGTATATGTAATTAACAGGCATGATTTATGGGCAAGGGATCAATTGGTTATGATACTAACCGCTCCCACTATCGAAAAACTCAGATCGGATATTTTTATGCATGCAGATGACTTACTCTATTTTTTCCGCGACGAATCTAACAAACGTTTATCTAAAGCCTTATATAATTCCAGACTGGAAAAAGTAAAGATTGAAGCCGGATTTCTTAAAAAGTTTAATTGGATAATTTATGTGCCGGCAGATTATCAGTTATCTATGGAAAAAGATGAAGATAATTTTGTTTGGTTAAGAAGAGGCGTTAATACTGATATGGAAAGATGGATTTTTATTCACTGGATAGATAATGCTTCGCCAACGTTTTTAGATCCCGATTCCATTGCAAACGAAAGAAATAAAATAACGAAAAAATATTACCGTACAACAGATGACACTACTTACGTTGAATTGTATGATGCATATAAAATGAGTTCGGAGGTTAATTTTAACGGTAGGTTCGCAATTATGACACAAGGTTTATGGCGTTTCAGCGATCAGAGCGGCGGCGGACCTTATATAGATTATGCTTTTTACGATGAAGATACCGGAAGAATTTATATGCTGGACGCATCCATCTTTGCGCCGAAATACCAAAAGAAAGATTTAATTCAGCAAGTGGATGTGTTGCTTCATTCTTTTAAAACCGGAAAAGAAATTAGTCCCGAAAAAAAGAAAGAATTGATGGAATCTTTAGAGGATTAGCAACTTCCTCTAATTTACCGGATTATCTTTTCATTATCGGCAATACTAATTTGACCGTGTGTATTGTTAACTAAATTAATTTTTCCAGCTAATTTTATATTACCGCCGAATTTTACGTCTCCTTTTACCGTTAACTCTTCGCATTCTAAAAATGAAGGAACTCCTTTGGGGAAACGGTTTTCAAAATCTTCAACTTTTTTGTAATATTTTTTGTCAAGATTAATAAACAGTTTTCCCAATTTACGTCCGGGATTCGGAATAAGCTTAAATTCGTCGGTTAAAATGTAAGCGTCGGATCTGACTGCCAAAAGATCATCTGTAGTTTTAACCGGAGCAAACCTTGTGCGCGGAACTCTAATGGCGCTAGCGCCTTTAAATACCGAAATAGCCGAACCCATTGCCGTTTCCAATTGGTAAACTTTCGGCGAGGAATGATCTCTGGGATCTACATTTTTTTCGTTTCTGATCATTGGCAATTTTAAATTGTATTTTTTTTCTTTAAGTACATTTTGTAAGGCTTTAAGGTCTATCCAAATATTATTTGTATTGAAATATTTATGTTTATTAATATTTTGGAATTCCGGTAAATCCTCGTCGGGACATTGGGCGGATTCGCGTAAAATTAATTGACCGTTTTTCAATCTCGCCAAATGACCTCCTTTTCTGTCGGCTTCGGTTCTATCGGCAACTTCCATTAGAAACGAATATCCGCTTTGTACAAAATAACCCAGCAAGTTTACATCTAAAAAAGAACCGAGATTATCAGAGTTTGATATAAATGCGTATTGGTAATTATTAGCGATTAATAATTCCAATATTCCGGAAATGTGCATGGCAATATAAATTTCTCCGTGACCGGGCGGACACCATTCCAATTTGGGATTTGCATTCCATTCAACAGGCTTTAACGTTTTTTTATCTATTTTCGGAATTTTGTGTTGTAAAAAATCAACGGGAAGTTTTTCGTCTACTTGTGTATATTTTTTTAATAAATCTAATGAATCATCTTTGGTGTTAAAACTGTTCATTAAGATAAAAGGGACATTTGAAACTTCCGATTGCTTTGCGATAATATCCAAAAATGTTAGTTTGTTTTTTACTTCCAACAAAGATTTTGCTTTATTTAATCCCATGCTTGTTCCCAAGCCGCCGTTTAGCTTTATAATTACAGTACTGTTCAGATTATCTTTCCCGGTTTCGAAATAATCGCTTCCCAAATTTTCCAAATCGGGTAGTGAATCTACCGGAGAAATTGTTGACTCGGGAATTGTTCCGGATTCACCTTTTAGAAGTAATGAATAATAATACCGGAATGTATCGATTACTAATCCGGGTAAATTTTCTTTTTGCATCTTCTCTTTAAAAGGTTGAAACATTTTATCGAAATTTTCCATTTAATATTCTCAATTATTGAAAAGTTGAATTTGAAAAATAATAATTTGACGGATAAAATAGTAAGCAATTAAAAATTACGGTTTATTAATTGTGGCGGAAGTCTTTTTTGCGGATCGAACATTTTCATCTTTTTTATATAACTATCGGCAGCTGTATTATTACCGTTCCGCATTTCGTAAATAGCTCTGTTGGCTAACATCGAATAGATAATGTTATGAACAAAAGTTGTGTAACTATCCGGATGTTTTGGAAATCTGATATTTGTATAATTTGCATGTAAGGAATCGTATTTATTTGCTTTTAGAATTTTGTATAAATAATGATGAGGTGCAATTGTATATCCGGGCGGTAATTTAATAACTCCGTTTCTCAACTCGTTCTCAACCATCTCGGGACTCAAATATACCGGTCGTTTTTTTATATTTTCCGCAATTAATTGATCGATTAATTGCCGGTAGCTTTGGTCTAATTCCGCGGCGTTAAATTTTTTATCTTCTTCAAAAGGTTTTACAAGTTTCAAAAATCGGTTGACTTCAAAAGTAAGACCGCTTAGAATTTCCGGGTAATTATTTTTTAATTGATTGTAATACCATGATCTTCTTAACAGTTCTTTATCAACAACGGCAACGCCTTTTTTATGATTTTCTACAAACCTGAAATAATAAGACGGCGAAACGAAATAATCCCACTGGTAAGAAATGATTAAAGCGTTGTTTTCCACGTTATCCAAAATATTTTTAGTGTAATCTTCAAAAGTATACAAATCCGATTTATTTACTTTTTGGTAATTCAGATTGAATTGAATTATGATAATAACAAGCGAAAAAGAAATCCAAAAGGCAAGCGGCGCTTTAGAAAATTTGTTTATTAATTCGTTGAAACCGAATAGGATAAAAAATGCAATTGAAATATACGAAAGCAAAAAATACGTATCAATATCATGTATGCTATAGTTTATGGAATATAAAATTGTGAATAAAAAATTAGTAATGAAAAAGAAAAACAAAACCCTGCTTATTTTGTAACTTGCAATCATTCCGCATACTGCGGTTAGCAATGCTAAAATATTAAATTCCGACGGCAATGAACTTAAATATCTGCTAAATTGAGTCTTAGCTACTTCGGCGGATGAGAAAAACCATACCTGGTATTGCTTTCCCGTGATGTGGCGAAAAAAGTTTTTGAAATTAACCGGATTTCCCCAATTCATAACCGGATTGTCGGAAGCTCTAACCGGCAGGTATAAATAAATTATTAACCACACGGAGATGAAAACAATCAACATTTTTGCAAGTGTTTTTAATGTGTTTTTGGAAAATTTATTATTTGCAAAAAACAATATTGCAAAACCCGGTAATAAAAATAATGTTGACATATGGTTGGTAAAAGAGAATGCTAAAATAACTGAAGCCGCAATCCAATCCTTGTAACTGTTAGAGAAATACGATTTTATTAAAAAATAAACTGTGAGTGAAATTAAGAATAAATGAAGCGAATAAACTTCTACCGATGTGCTTTGTTCCCAAAAAGTTTTGTTCGTTGCCAATAAAATAGCCGGTGTTACAATTCCCGCTAAAAATGCAAAGTTTTTGTTTCCCGTCCAATATTTTTCAGTTAACAGTTTTGCGGTTTTAAGAAATAATAATATTGCCAAAGCGCAATAGATTGCATTTAACAAATTTAGATTTTTTATGGTTGAAAACGGTAGAGGTAAAAATAAAAATAAGTGTCCCAACAATGTAAATAACGGATAACCTGTAGGATGAGCAATTCCCAAGGTTGCTTGCACTGTCGCAAGTTCTCCGGAATCGATCTGAACAACCGACGGAGCTAAAGTTAAAATGTAAATTATAAAAATAAAGAGAACAATTACGTATTCGTATTTAATTTTATTGAAGTCAAATTTCATCGGTTCGTTAATTAATTTACGAATGTAAATATTTGTTAAATATCAAATTGTTTTTTTCAATTACCGAATTAATTTTACTTATAAAACTTGCGCTGTTTTCAAAATTTAAGAATGCGGATAAAATCTCCGTTTTTTCGTTCCCTTTTTGAACTGTAACGGCTTTTTGATTGAATATATTTTGTATGCTCACTTCTATGTTTTTCAAAAATAAATAGTTTTCTTTAAGACTTAACAATTTCTTGTTTCCTCCGGACAAATAATCAATTTTTTCCGTAAATCTTTTATCAATAATTTGCAGAAAGTATTTCTTTTTGAGTATTAAAAACTGAATTAAAAAATCTATGGTAACTAATGTTCCTCTTCCTTTTTTGATGTTTAAGAAATTTTTTAACTGCGAACGGTTTTCTTTAATAACATTTTTGTACATACTTAAAATTCCGGATGCAATTTCTTTTTCGTTTTGCTTTGTTATTCTTTCATTAATAACTTTTAATAGTTTTTTATAAAGGACTTTCTCTCCGGTTATTAAACGCATTTTGGTGGCTGTTTGAAGTTCCCAAATTCTGGCTCTTTTTTTATAATAATTAATGTAGCCGTCCAATTCCCAAACTAAAGGCGAGCCTGCTCCTTCCGGTCTTAGTCGTACATCAACCGTAAACGGAGCAATTTCCGATTTTAGTTTTTCCAGAACGTCTACAAAAAACATGGTCACATAATTTTTATCGTAATGCGATGTAACAAAAATCAGATCGATATCCGATTCAAAATTTAAGTCTTTGGTTCCGTAACTTCCCAAACCGCAAATAAAATAACGGAACGGCAGTTTATCTTTTTTTAGTAAATTTTTAATACGGAAGTCAATAAATTCGCTTAATATGAGTGATAATCTATCGCGGTTGATTAACTTCAGCGCGAATTGAACCGATAAAATATATTGGATTTGCTTGAGAGAAAAATCGGTAAAATGGGATTCTAATTTTTCTATAAAAATTCTTCTCGATAGAAATATTTCATCCAAAGATTTATCAGCAATCCATAAATCGATTGCTCTTTGTGAATATTCGCAAATTGTTAAAAATGTGTTGAAAAAACTTTTGTTTCTGAATTCACTGTAAAAAAGAGAAGGGAACTTTGTCCTTTCAATTATTCTTGCAAAGTTGTTTATTACTTTATCCGGATTTTTTGATTTAGTTAAATAATCGTACAAAGCAGGTTCAATTTCGGAAAATAACTTTATCGTCCGGCTTTCAAACCGCTTTTGGTTAACCGGACCAATTCCCGAACGTAAAAATTTCAAATACTTTTCGCATTCGGTTTTGTTTTTAAATTGAATTGAATCCAAACTTAATCCGTTAAATCCTGAAAGTTGGGAATCGTTTAGAATCGAATTGAATATTTGTCTTACTTTATTCCGTGTTTCGTTAAGCTTAGCATTAAATTTCGTAATATCGTTAAAGTCAAGGTAGAATGCTAATTTTAATTGAATTTCATTATTAGTAGGAATTGAATGGGTTTGTTTATCTTCCATTAACTGCAAATAATGTTCAATCTTTCTGTAAAAAATATAAGACTCTCTCAAAACGGTTGATTCCTTGCGGGAGAGAAGATTATTTTTTTCTAAAATATTTATTGCTTCTAAAGTGTTTCCGGTTTTAAGTCCGTTAATTTTTTTGCCGTTTAGAAGTTGCAGCGCTTGAACGCAAAATTCTATATCCCTAATTCCGCCGGAAAATAATTTTACATCCGACTCATCAATTTTAGATTCTATCTTTCGTTTCATCTGCTTTATTTCGGTTAAAACGGAAAAATCAACGGAGGAATAGATAAACAGATTGAGGAAATTTTTGAATTTATTAAACAATGATTCATCGCCGGTTAAATAATTTGCTTTGATTAGCATCTGACGTTCCCAATGTTCTCCTTTTGATTCATAATAAAGTATTGTATCTTTTAAACTTCTTGATAAAGGAGAGAATTTACCGTCGGGTCTTAATCTGAAATCAATTCTGTATAAAAATCCGCGATCTGTAAATTCGCTTGCGGTATTAATGAATAACTGTGTGGCTTCGTCAAGAATTTCAAAATATGCTCTGTTTATTTTTTTAATAACGGTATTTTTATCAAATATCAAAATTAAATCGATATCCGAGCTGTAATTTAATTCGCCGCCGCCCATTTTACCTAATGTAATTAAACAGAATTTCCTTTTAATATTTTCAATGCCGTATTTTTTTAGTACTTCGTTGTAACATAGTTGAAACAGGTTTGAAATTATGGTTTTTGCTAAAACCGACAAATCGTTAATTACCGTGTTCAAACCGTTCATGTGTAACAAATCGGAAACGGCGGTTTTTAAGAGTATTCTTTTTTTTGTGTTTTTAAGAAAATTGATTTTCGCCTTAGTGGTTCTAAAGTTTTTTAATCCGTTTGAAATTTGTATTTGCAGCTTATTTTCCGATAAAGGGATTGAAAGAAATTGCGGATCGAATATTTCATATAAAAATTCGGGATTCCTTACAACAATATCGGTTAAGTAGTTACTGTTTGCACAAATTGATGTAAGTATTTCAACATGATGAGGATATTTTATACAATCTTGTAAAAATGAAACGCGGTCGTAAAGAGAGTTTAATATCCTGATTAAATTATTTTCCGAAGATTGAGTAAAATAAACCTTTTCCGTTTCCGCTTGGAAAGTTTCTATTAATAAATCAATTTCCTCCGGAGATAAAAATCCCTCAGTCAATTCAACAAGGGTTGCTGCAAAACTTTCTGAAAATAAATATGTGTTAGGATTATTTCTCATTTCTCGAATTGTTTGAAAGTAAAGATAAAAAGAAAGTAGTATTCAAAAAAATAAATTAAAGGTCTAAAGAAAATACATTGTAATTTGTATAAATTTGAAACAATTTAAAGTTGCGATTTTATAAGAATGATATAATAAATACAAACTAAGCGGTAAAAAATTTTGACGACCGCCGCTTAATTGCTTTTCAGATAGGCAATGTTTAATTTTGGTCTGATAAAATAAAGGAGAAATTGATGCTGCAAGGATTATTAAAAAAGGTTTTTGGCGATAAAAATGAGAAAGCCCTTAAAGAACTTTGGCCTATTGTTGACCAGATTAACGAAATATATGAAAATAAAATAAAAAATCTTTCGGAAGAGGAATTAAAAGCAAAAACCGAGGAATTTAAAGCAAAAATTGAAAACGAAACAAAGGATCTGCGCGAGAAAATTGAAAACCTCAAAGAACAATTAAAATCGGATGATGCCGAAGAAAATTACGAAGGGCTGCATTCCGAAATTGAAGAGTTGAATGAAAAATTAGACGCAAAATACGAGGAAATTCTTGATGAACTTTTACCCGAAGCTTTTGCGGTTATTAAAGCTACTTGTAAAGCTTTACTAGGTAAAACTTGGGAGGCTGCGGGAAATAAAGTAACATGGGATATGGTTCCTTATGATGTTCAGCTGTTGGGCGGAATAGTTCTGCATCAAGGTAAAATTGCCGAAATGGCTACCGGTGAAGGTAAAACATTGGTCGCTACATTGCCCATTTACTTAAATGCATTAACAGGACGCGGAGTGCATCTTGTAACGGTTAACGATTATTTGGCAAAAAGAGATAGCGAATGGATGGGTGAAATTTATAAGTTTCATGGATTGACCGTTGGCTGTATTACCAATACGATGGATAGCGAACAAAGAAAAAAAATGTATGCGTGCGATGTTACTTACGGAACGAATAATGAATTCGGATTTGACTATTTAAGAGATAATATGGCAATTTCAACCGACCAAGTAGTGCAGCGGGAACATAACTATGCAATTGTGGACGAGGTTGATTCGGTTTTAATTGACGAAGCAAGAACCCCTTTAATTATCTCCGGTCCGGTTGAAGCTTCCGAACACAAATTCGACGAGATGAAACCGGCTGTGGAAAGATTATTCCGTAAACAAGCCAGCTTGGTTGCTAGTATTGTGCAAGAAGCCGAAGAACTTTTGAAATCCAATGAAAAAGGGGACAGAGACAGAGCGGGAATTAATTTACTTCGCGCTTTCAGGGGTTTTCCGAAAAATAAAAAATTGAATAAACTTTTAAGCGAACCCGAAAATAAAAAGCTGCTTACGGCAACGGAGTTGGAATTCTTAAAAGAAAAAGAAAAAAGAATGCCGGAAATTGACGAGGAACTCTACTTTGCAATAGATGAGAAGAACAACTCAATCAATTTAACTGATAAAGGAAGGGAAGAACTTGCAAAAGGTTCGCCGGAAGGTAAAGAGTTTTTTGTTCTGCCCGATCTTGGTACGGAAATTAGCGAAATAGAAAATAATCCCGGCCTTTCCGAAGAGGAAAAACTGAAAAAGAAAGATGAACTTTACCATCTGTATAGCGAACGAAGCGACAGAATTCATACAATTAATCAGCTGCTTAAAGCTTATACTTTATTTGAGAAAGACGACGAATATGTGGTTACCGAAGACGGCAAAATTGCTATTGTTGATGAATTTACCGGAAGAATTTTACCCGGAAGGCGTTATTCCGACGGTTTGCATCAAGCAATAGAGGCTAAAGAAAACGTTAAGGTAGAAAAAGATACGCAAACACTGGCAACCATTACACTTCAAAATTATTTTAGACTTTATAAAAAATTAGCGGGTATGACCGGTACCGCCGAAACCGAAGAAGGTGAATTCGACGAAATTTATAATCTTGAAGTAATTGTGGTTCCTACAAATAAACCGGTTGCCAGAATTGATGAAGACGATGCAATTTATAGAACCAAACGCGAAAAACTTAATGCAGTTATTAACCAGATTAAAAAACTTAAAGAGGAAAGAAGACCGGTGCTGGTCGGTACTACCAGCGTGGAGTCTTCGGAAACAATAAGCAGAATGCTTAAACGGCAAGGAATTGCTCACAATGTACTTAACGCTAAGCATCATCAACGTGAAGCGGAAATTGTAGCTTTTGCCGGTCAACCCGGGGCCGTTACTATTGCTACAAACATGGCTGGTCGTGGTACCGATATTAAATTAGGTCCCGGCGTTGTGGAAAAAGGCGGTCTTTATATTTTAGGTACGGAACGGCATGAATCAAGAAGAATTGACAGGCAGTTACGCGGTAGAGCCGGAAGACAAGGCGACCCGGGAACTTCCAAGTTCTTCATTTCGTTGGAAGATGATTTAATGCGCCTTTTCGGTGGCGATAGAGTAACGAATATAATGAGTAAAATTGGTATTGAAGAAGGAGAATCTCTTCAACATCCGATGATTACCAAATCTGTGGAAAGGGCGCAAAAAAAGGTTGAAGAAAATAACTTCGCAATCAGAAAAAGATTGTTGGAATACGACGATGTTATGAACCAACAGCGTGAAGTTATTTATGCAAGAAGAAAAAGAAGTTTGGAAGGCGAAAGATTAAAATTTGAAATATTCGAATTTCTTGATGAATATATAGACGATGTTTTAGACGAGCATTACGAAAATGTTGAAGCCGAGCAAATTCACGATAAAATATTAAACCATCTTTTGGTCGATGTTAAACTTGATCCGGAAGAATTTGAAACCCTTGGCAGAGAAGGAATAAAAGAAAAAATTTATAACGCCGCAGTTGATTTTTATTCTAAAAAAGAAGAAATGCTCGGCTCGGAGTTAATGGCGCGATTGGAACGTTATGCAATGTTAAGCGTTATCGATGAAAAGTGGAAAGAACATCTGAGGGATATGGATGACCTCAAAGAAGGTATTGGTCTTAGAGCTTACGGTCAAAAAGATCCGCTTATTGAATACAAAGCCGAAGCATATAAACTGTTTGTTACGCTTTTGGAAGATATCAGAAATGATGTCGTTTCATTCTGCTTTAAATTCTTCCCGCAAGCCCCGGCAGAAGTTCAGGAGAAAAAAGTACGTAAACCGAGAAGTTTAAGAACCATTAAAGCTGATTCGGTTGGTATGGGTATGAAAGGAAATAAGCAAAACGATGAAGCCAGTCAAAGAGGAAAACAACAACCCATTAAAGTAGGGGAAAAAATAGGAAGGAATGATCCTTGCCCTTGCGGCAGCGGTAAAAAATATAAACATTGTCACGGTAAAAATCTTTAGTTCATCATTTATTTAACCGAGGTTTTAATGAAGAAGATTGAAGCTATAATTCGTCCTTTCAAACTTGACGACGTTAAGGAAGCCCTTTTGGAAGAAGGTATTAAAGGACTAACTATTACCGAAGTCAGGGGATACGGCAGACAAAAAGGGCATAAAGAAACTTACAGGGGAAGTGAGTATGAAATCGAATTTGTCCCTAAATTGAAAATAGAAGTCGTTGTAGACGATATTTTGACAGAAAAAATTGTTGATGCTATTCTTCGTACGGCAAAAACCGGACAAGTAGGCGACGGTAAAATATTTATTTACAATGTGGAAGATGCAATCCGTATCAGAACCGACGAATCCGGAATTGAAGCATTGTAACTTCAATGAATTATGAAAACAAATACATTAAAATATATTTTACTTTTATTAAGTTTTTTATTTCTTACCAGCTGCGGAGTGTGGACTAACTTTACCACTTACTTCAACCGTTATTATAATGCAAACAAATTATTTCAGGAAATTCAAGAAGAAGTAACTAAAAACAATCCGGATATTTTCCAGTTTAAACAGAAAAAAATTTCCGGCTCTTTAAAAAACAAACTGAAAAAACTAATTGAAAAAACTTCCAACATTTTACAATTTAACAGGGAATCTTCTTATTTTGACGATGCTTTACTAATGACAGGTAAAGCGTTTTATTTCCAAGGGGATTTTTCGAAAGCGTTAAGAAAATTCCAAGAGTTGGATGCGTTAAACGATGAGAATCTTGCTTTGGAAGATAAATTGTGGATTGGTAAATCTTATTTACAATTGCGCGAATTTGATAAGGGTATTGAAGTTTTAAATAATTTAATTGAACAAGCTGCCGATGACGAAGACATTTTGGAAAAAGCTATGGTAGCCGAAATCAGTTTTTATACCTACCGCGAAAAATACCCCGAGGCTATTGATAAATGTAACCAACTTTTAAAAGTTTCGAACGATGATATTCTGAATGCAAAAGCTGCCTATCAACTTGGCGAATTGAATCTTAAATTACAAAATTTGAAAGAAGCGGCAAATGCGTTTGCAAAGGTCGAAAATTTTTCGCCGGATTTTACTACTGAATTTAACAGCAAATTGGCAATTGCAAAAATATATAAAGACCTCGGTAAGTATGAAGAAAGTATGAATTTACTTGATTCATTGAAGAACGAAAACAAGTTTAATGATTACTGGGATACAATTGAATTGGAGATCGGTAAAATTTATTATGAAAAGGGAAATGTTGAGGACGCATTAGCCGAGTATACCAGAATCGATACACTTTACAAAGGTAAAGAAAGCAGCGGCATTGCAAGTTTTTTAATCGGTAAGGTTCTGGTTGATAATTATCACGATTATGACAGCGCCGTAACCTATTTCAAAAAAGCTATCTCTTCCAAAGCGCCAAACGAATATAAAGACGAGGCGCTTAAGGAAACACAAAGATTGGTGAAGTATACAAAACTTTCTAATAAGCTTAAGCATACTTTTAAACTTTTAAGTTATTTGCAAGACGATAATAATTTTATAAGAGATTCTTTGGCGTACGAAGATTTAATTAAAAAGGATAGCACTAATTTTACGGATAATAAAAAAGTAACAACCAAAGAAGAAGTCGTCCAAAATGTGGGCTTCAAGAAAAAAAACTCTAACTTTTTGAAGAAGAAAAAACCGGTAAAACCCAAGCGGCCAACGGTCTCCGAAGATTCCTTAAAATCGATAATAAGTAATACGGAATATGAACTGGCAAACATATTTTTCACCGAGTTAAATGTGCCTGATTCGGCTTATTATTATTATAACCAGTCGCTTCGGTACAACCCTAATAGCTCGGAAAAGCCGCAAATTTTATATGCTATCGGGAATTATTATTTGCTTAAAGGGGATACTCTTAAAGCCGACAGCATACTTCAAAATATTTACGAAAATTATAAGGGTAACGAAATAGTTAATGAAGTTGCAAAAATATTGAAACTGCCCGAAGTGCAATCTCAAACAAACGCAGCGGAACTTTTATACGAAAAAGCCGAAGATTCGTTGGACGATTCCAATTATACAAGCGCGGTGAAAATATTGAGTAAAATAAGTAAAGATTATCCTAAATCGACTTTTGCGGCAAAATCTTTATACGCTTTAGGCTGGATTTACGAAAATCAATTATTTAAACCGGATTCAGCCGAAATGTATTATGATTCTTTAAGTATTAAGTATAAAAATTCTAAATATGCGCATAAAGTAAAATCCAAATTATATTTTTATAAGAAAGAACAAGCGCAAAAACAAGCTGCAAAAGATTCGACTAAATTAGCCGCGCAAAAAATACAAACCGGTGCATCCCAAGTTCAAGATTCGGTTAAGACCGGTTTGAATAAAAGCAAAATTCCGCCTGAAACAAAAATTAAAGATAAACCGAAAAAATAGATTTTAGGTTATTCTGAATTTTCAAAATGACTCGCAGACAATTACTTAAAATAATAGAAGAAGGCGAGAATCTTACCGTCGAATTTAAACAGAGATTTTCTTCCTATGAAAAAATAGCTAAAGAACTTATTGCCTTTGCCAATACGAAAGGAGGCATTATTTTATTCGGTATTGACGATAATAAATCGATTTATGGCGTAAGAAGTGAAAAAGGAGAAAATGAATTGGTTAAAATTGCTGCTAAGCAATACTGCGAACCCGAAATTGATTTCGAAACCGAATATATTAATGTAAATAATAAGGAAATTGTTGTTATTAAAATTCCCGAATCGCAAAACAAACCGCATCGTATACAAGATTATCGGGGGAGGTTGGACCTGAATACGGCTCAAGTTTATATTAGGGTGAACGACAAAAGCGTTCCTGCAAGCAAAGAGATGATCAAAATTCTGCAAACACAAAGTAACGGCAAGGGATTGAAAAATTACGGATTGGGAAAAAGTGAAAAAATAGCTTTAAATTACTTGGAAACACACGAAACAATCACAGTGAATGACCTTTGCAAAGCCGGGAATCTTTCCAAAAGGAGGGCATCGCGCACGTTAATAAATTTGGTGCGGGCAAATTTACTTTTTATTCATACAAAAGAAAACGGTGAAAATTATTTTTCAAGCTCAATTTAATATTTGCTATTCGTATAATGTTATTTCGTCTTCCTCATTTGGCACAACGCATAAAAATTCGAATGCATCGCTTCCTATGGTTTTATAACTGTGTGGCGTTTGCGCGGGAATAAACACTACATCGTCTTTTTTTACTATAAATTTTTCGTTCCCGATGCGAACTTCCGCCGAACCGTTTAACACATATTGTTCATGTTCTACCTTATTTATGTGCAAAGGCATGGAACCGCCGGGTTCTATTGAAAATTTTCGCATCGCAAAATTAGGCGCTTCACCGGTTGAGATTAAAACCTGTTTTGTTGTTTTTACACCGGCGGCAACTTTTTCTTTTGGAAATTTATTTACATTTCGGGGAAACATATTCTTCCTTTTTATTTGTTACAAAAATTAATTATTTATATTCAAATATTTTTCTTAATTCAAAAACCGTTATTCCGTATGCTACGGCTACGTTTAAGGACTGTTTAATTCCAAATTGCGGAATATCTATTGCCAGGTCGCATAAATCTATTAAATCTTGCGTTACACCGCTTATCTCATTGCCTACTATTAAACACAGAGGAAAAACATTTTTAGTTAAAGAATAATACGGAATGCTTTTACTGGTTTGCTCTAATGCAATAATTGTAACGCCTTTTTCTTTAAGGTTCTTTATGACTTCTTTTGGGTCTTCAATAAATTCCCAATCCACGCTTTCCTGTGAACCCAAAGCGGTTTTGAGTACTTCTTTTTTGCTTGGTGTTGGAGTGTAACCGCAAAGATATAACTTTTCAATCATTGCTCCGTCGGACGTCCGGAATATCGATCCAACGTTATAAGCGCTGCGTATACTGCTTAAAATTACATATACAGGAATTTTTTTTGTTTTGTGAAGCGTTTCTAATGTATATCTGTTCTCGGAAATTTCTTCATGGGTTAATTTTTTCATATTTATTTTTGATTATTCCTTCCGGTTAAATTATTATAGTGAAGTTCAATAATGTCAATCGATAGTTTGGATTCCTTAATTAAAAGAATTGCGGAAATTAGAAAAAATAAAATTCCCAAACCCGAAAGCGAGGTTACAATCCAATGATAATTAGGCGTCCATACGCTTATCAATCCGCCCAATAATCCTGCGGTTGCAAATATTGAAACGCATAAGTACAAGTTTACAAGAGAGTTTTTAAATAGTTTAGAACGAATAAATAAATTAGACAAAATCTCTTCGTCAACTTTGTCTTCATGCATAAGATGATGAATTTCATTATGAATTTGTTCGTACCTTGCCGAAGTGGAAAGGATTAAAAGAGCAACTCCCGGTAATAGTAACAACGGAGTAAGCCAAAGTTCCATAGAGTTCATTTTATTTCCCCGCAATTTAATATTTAACGGCTAATTGCCCGCAAGCAGCAGCAATATCGCTCCCTTGCGTTTTTCTTATCATTACCGTTATGTTATTTTCTCTTAATCGATTGACAAAATATACTATTTTATCCATTGGAGTCGGCTCAAGTAGAGAAGAAATTCCACCCGGGCTCATATGTGCAATACTGTTAAAGGGAATCACATTTATTTTACATGATAATTGCTTGCATAATTTAGTCAAGGCTTTTATATCTTCTTCCCGGTCATTTAAATTATTAAACATTGTATATTCAAAAACTATAGGAGTATTAGTAATTCTGGAATAATATTTAATGGCATCCAGAATTTCTTCAACGGAATATTTATTATTAACGGGCATCAATTTAGAACGGATATCATTAAAACAAGAATGTAAAGACAAAGCCAATTTAACCCGCAAGCCGCTATCGGCTAATTGTTTTATTTTTCCGGGTATACCCGCTGTTGAAACCGTAATTCTGTTTCTGCTTAATCCTTTGTTCAATTCACTTGTAAAAATAGATAATGTTTTTAAGGTTGTATCAAAATTTAGTAACGGTTCACCCATTCCCATGTAAACGATGTTTGTTATGTTTTCTTTTCCGTAATCTTTTGCCGCAAGTAAATATTGATCAACTATTTCGGCAGCGGTTAAATTTCTTTTGTAACCCATCAATCCGGTGGCACAAAATTTACAGTCGAGCGGACATCCGACCTGTGTTGATATACACAAGGTGTTGCGTTCTTTTTCGGGAATAACAACGGATTCAATTTTATGATTATCATTAGTTTCGAACAAATATTTTTTTGTACCGGTGTTAGGTGAATTTTGAACAGTAATCAGTTCCAATGATTGAAGCGAAAATTGTTGACTTAATTTTTCCCTTAAGGATTTGGAAAGATTCAACATTTCATTAAAATCTGTGGATAAATGATTATACATCCAATTAAAAACTTGTTCGCCTCTATATTTTGGCTCGCCTATTCCTTTAAACAGAAGCTGCAATTCCGTAATTGTAAGTCCTTTTAAAGTTGATTTTTCTTTCTTGTTTTTCATAACGGGCAAATATACAAAGTATATAGCAAATATTCATAAACCGTATAAAAAATAGAGAATTATACCTGTAATTTTATAGCTCGAAAGTTATACATTCTTCAGTTGATATCATTTGTTAAGATAATTCAAGCAATTTAATTTTTTCAAAATCCTTATTAATCTTTAGCAGGTTAATGTTTTTTCGCTTTATATAAACAATCACTGTAGCATTAAAATCATTATAATATGTAAGATTTTTTGTAATTTTAATTATTAGACTATTGTAATTCTTCAAAAAATTGCGGAGTAAAAAAATGAACTTTGATTTTACGGAAGAACAGTTAATGATTCAACAAACCGCGCGTGAATTTGCACAAACGGAAATTGCCCCTTCAACAATCGAAAGAGATAAAAATGCGGAATTCCCTAAAGAAATAGTTAAAAAATTAGGGGAACTTGGTTTTATGGGTATGATGGTCGATCCAAAATACGGCGGCGCCGGAATGGATACTGTAAGCTATGTTTTAGCTATGATAGAAATTTCCAAAGTAGATGCTGCGGTTGGAGTTATTATGTCGGTTAATAATTCCCTGGTCAATTATGGCTTGGAGAAGTGGGGATCGGATTATATTAAGGAAAATTACCTCACACCTTTGGCGCAAGGGGAAAAACTGGGCGCTTTTGCTTTGTCGGAGCCTGAAGCCGGTAGCGACGCTACACATCAGAGTACTATGGCTGTTAAAGATGGCGACGAATGGATTATTAACGGTACAAAAAATTGGATTACAAACGGACAAAATGCCGATGTATATTTGGTGATGGCTCAAACGGATAAAGAAAAAAGGCATAAAGGTATTACCGCTTTTGTTGTGGAAAAAGGCACTCCGGGTTTTGAACACGGAGTTAAAGAAGATAAATTAGGTATCAGAAGTTCGGATACTTGTTCGCTTCATTTTACAAATTGCCGCGTACCCGATAAAAATGTTATTTGGGATGTAGGTAAAGGTTTTTATTTTGCTATGAATACTCTAAACGGCGGAAGGTACGGAATAGCTTCTCAAGCTGTCGGTATTGCCGAAGGAGCTTATGAAGCCGCATTAAAATATTCTCTGCAAAGAAAAGCTTTCGGAACGGAAATTTTTAACCACCAAGCTATACAGTTTAAATTGTCCGATATGGCTACAAGGGTAGAAGCGGCTAAATTACTTACCCTGCAAGCCGCAGCAATGAAAGATGCAGGTCAAGATTATATTAAAGAAGCTTCTATGGCTAAGTTGTTTGCTTCCGAAACAGCCGTTTATTGCGCTCTTGAAGCTATTCAAATTCATGGCGGTTACGGTTACGTAAGAGAGTACTTGGTGGAAAGATATTTAAGGGATGCAAAAATTACCGAAATTTATGAGGGAACTTCCGAAATCCAAAAGATTGTTATAGCCCGTGAATTACTAAAGGAAATTAATGGCTAAAAT
>Ga0256841_1001679_pt1 | contig 18518 bp, 11 predicted proteins | sample 356308metaG_FD_185971 | JGI IMG/M metagenome (GOLD analysis project Ga0256841, IMG submission 185971) | Hydrothermal vent microbial communities from Mid Atlantic Ridge, Atlantic Ocean - 356-308 | ecosystem: Environmental > Aquatic > Marine > Hydrothermal vents | place: Atlantic Ocean: Mid... | reverse complement strand
CCCGAGGTCGCGCACGTTGGAATGACTGAAAAAGATATTAAAGAAAAGGGACTTAACATAAAAACGATTATGATTCCCTTCAACGAGGTGGACAGAGCAATCCTTGATGGCGAAGAAGACGGATTCTTGAAAGTCTATATTAAGAAGGGCTCGGATAAAATTCTGGGTGCAACCATCGTGGCTCGCCATGCGGGCGAGATGATAGGCGAAATAGCACTGGCAATCAGCGCGAAAGTGGGTTTGAAGAAACTGGCTACCGTTATTCATCCGTATCCCACCCAGGCGGAAGCAATTAAAAAGGCCGCAGACGAATACAATCGGTTACGACTTACGCCCTTTACAAAGCGCCTTTTATTATGGTGGATGAAGTGGAGTTTGCGGAAATGAGGTATTACGGGCAGCATGACAGTGCTAGCAACAAGAAGGAGAACTCATGGAAATTGGTATGATCGGACTCGGACGAATGGGAATGAACATGTCCCGTCGTCTCATCAATGGTGGTCACAGGGTTGTGGCATTTGATTTGGACAAAAGAAACGTAAAAACAATCGCACAAGAAGGTGCAACCGGTGTGTACACGCTTGACGAACTTGTACAAACTCTCGCTCCGGTGAGAATTCTCTGGATGATGCTCCCGGTTGGAACACCGGTTGAGAATACGGTTTCGAGCTTGATCGAAATCCTTGACCCGAAGGATATTTTAATAGACGGAGGAAATAGCTACTACAGGGACGACTTGATCCGGGCCGAAAAATTGAAGGAAAGGGGCATTCGCTACCTGGACGCGGGTGTTTCCGGCGGAATCTGGGGGCTGGAAAAGGGTTATTGTCTTATGGTTGGTGGAACAAAAGATGCGTATGAAGAAGTGAAGCCGATATTTGAAACCCTTGCGCTACCAGGTGGTTACATGTATTGCGGAACTACCGGTAGTGGTCACTTTGTCAAGATGGTTCATAACGGCATTGAATATGCCATGATGGAAGCGTATGGAGAAGGTTTCGACCTCCTTAAGAATTCGCCGTACGGCAGGCAACTGGACTTTGCCCGGCTTGCCCGGCTCTGGAATCGGGGAAGCGTTATACGATCATGGCTTCTCGAATTACTGGAAAATGTGTTCGCACGTGATCCGGAACTCGAGGAAGTCGAGGCTTACGTGGAAGATACAGGAGAAGGGCGCTGGACGGTAAAAGAAGCGGTGGATTTCGGAGTCCCGGTGGACGTGATTGCTATCTCGCTTTTTAAGCGTTTCCAATCCAGACAGCCAGATCTCTTTTCAAGTAAGGTCTTGGCGGCACTCAGAAAAGAGTTTGGGGGCCACGCCGTGGTAAAAAAGACTCCGGGGGATAAAAAATGACTCTTGAAACGCACGTCGATCTAAAGGAAAACCTGTGCATGGAAAAACAGCCAGAGCCCTGTGGTATTGTGATATTTGGAGGCTCAGGAGACCTTGCAACGGGTAAGCTTATTCCGGCTCTTTGTAGTCTCTATTCGAAGAACCTGCTCCCGGAGAGCTTCTTTATCTTGGGGTGTCTTTCATACGGGAAGAGTCCCCAAAGCGATGAGGCGTACAGGGAAATGGTAAAGACACTACTTAAAAGCTACCCGGGTGATATTCCCGGAAAGGTACTCGAGGAATTCGCTTCCAGATTACACTATCTTCCTGGAGATTATAGGGACAAAGGTTTTTACAAGGCGCTCAAGGACAGCTTAAAAAAACTAGATGAACACAGGGGAACTGGCGGAAACACGATTTTTTACCTCGCCGTACCTCCGAGCCTCTTCTGTCCAATTGTTTCCATGCTCGCTACCTTCGGTTTAACAGCCGAGGCTCATAAGGGCACTCCATGGGTCCGAGTTATCGTGGAGAAGCCCTTCGGGCGGGATCTCGTGAGCGCAGCCGAACTAAACAGGGAACTCAAAAAATCACTCCGCGAGCGACAGATTTACAGGATAGATCATTACCTCGGAAAAGATACGGTTCAAAACATCCTTATGCTTCGTTTTGCCAATACCATTTTTGAGCCTCTGTGGAGCCGAGACTACGTCGACCATGTCCAGGTAACCGTTTCAGAGGATATCGGTATAGGGCATCGGTCAAGTTACTACGAGGAATCCGGCGCTCTCAGGGACATGTTTCAAAACCACATGATACAGATACTGGCGCTGGTTGGAATGGAAACCCCGGTTTCCTTTGATGCGACTAGATACAGGAATGAAAAGGTGAAGTTAATGGAAACCATTAGGCCATTTAATACGAAGGAACTTTCCAGGTGGGTAGTTCGAGGGCAGTATACCGCAGGGGAGATCGGAGGCAAAAAAGTATGCGGCTACCAGGAAGAACAAGGTGTCGCCCATGATTCCGGTGTGGAAACCTTTGTTGCGATGAGATTGTTCATAGATAACTGGAGGTGGAAAGGGGTCCCTTTTTATCTCAGGACAGGTAAAAGGATGCCCCGTAAAGTTAGCGAGGTAGTCCTGCAGTTCAAAAAAGTACCCCACTCTATTTTTTCTCCGATCTTGCCGGAGAATCTTGACCCTAACTTGCTGGTGTTGCGAATACAACCCGAGGAAGGACTTGATCTTACCCTTAATGCAAAAATGCCGGGCCCAAGGGGCTGTATCGGCACCCTTAATCTTCATTTTTGTTACTGTGAAGTGTTCGGTGTAACTGCGCCGGAGCCTTACGAGCGCTTGCTCCTGGATTGTATGCTGGGAGACCAGACCCTTTTTATTCGAGAAGATGGTGTCCTAGCGTCGTGGGCTCTTTTTACTCCGGTGCTCGAAACATGGGAAAAATCGCCATCAATTTGTCCTCTTTATCGCTACCCCGCAGGGTCATGGGGGCCAGCCGAAGCAAACAATCTGCTCAGGATGGACGGTCGGCAGTGGAAGATTCCTGATACGTGATTCGAATATTTTTAAGTGCGAGTTAAATACGTCCGGAAAGTGGGCAATGCGTTGACCTTAGCGCCATTATGCAAATCCAAAGATTTTAGAAAGGATGATATATGAATCGATCGAATTTGATTGTTGAACGTTGTGGAAAATACCCATTGTATATCCTTGGTGATATTCCCTTTTGGTTCGTTCCCAATACTTCGGCTGACGAGATTTTACAGATGTGGATTGATGGGAAATCCGTGCAAGATGTAGTTCAACTGTGGGGCAAAACGAGTGGTCAATCAAGATGTGGAAGCGAACTTGACATCTTTAAATTATTTGACTCTATAAATCCTCCTCCGTATTCTCCTTATCGGGGAAGGAAATTTCTGGAACTTAAACAACTGAGCGAAATATGGTTTCACGTAACAGAAGCGTGTAATCTTGCTTGCAAACACTGCCTTTTTGCCGATGGCCATTCTCAGAACAGATCGCTTGCCAAGGAAGAGATATTATCCGCGATCTATGAGGCGCACGGGCTAGGTTGTCGTCTCTTCTGTTTCACCGGTGGCGAGCCTTTCGTGCATCCCGCCTTTTTGACCATTATTGAAGAAGCACTTCGTTATGACGATACACGTGTTGTAACGCTTACAAACGGAATGCTTATTCAAGACTATCTTGGTGAACTCGAAAAACTCCCATACAGGAGAATGCATTTCCAGGTAAGTATTGACGGATCGGAACCGATTCACGATTCCTTGCGAGGCCACGGTACTTTTTTAAAAAGTATCAATGCACTGAAATCTCTTGTTGATTCCCAGGTTCCATGCAGTATTGCCATGGCGATAAATGAGAAAAACGTTCGGGATATGGCCAGCGTTGTAAAATTGGCCAATGAAATTGGTGTTAGGACTGTGCATTTCTTGTGGCATTTTAGAAGGGGTAAGGGCGAAACGTTGCAGATCGTACCCATAAAAACCCTGATTTGTCACCTAGAAAAAGCCATGGGGCTGTCCAGGAAAACGGGGGTTTTAATCGATAATGTTGAAGCCCTTCGTGCACAGGTGTTTACTCCTGCGGGAACGCGGTTCGATTTTGGAAACGGAGCCTGGGAGTCGCTGGCTGTCGGGCCGGACGGATCTATATACCCTACTCCTGCGATGGTGGGAATAAGAAGCTTGAGTGGTGGTAATATCCGCGACGGAATTGAGCGCACATGGAGAGAAAGCCAGGTATTAAGAGAGATAAGAGAGATATCGCTTGTGGATGTTCCGGGGATGCAAGATGATCCCTGGCGGTTTATTATTGGAGGTGGTGACCTGGATCACTGCATAATCAATAGCGCTAGTAACAAGGGACCTAACGCGCTGTCCGCTGACCCTTATGTTCCTGTATACAAGTACATTGCTCGGAAAATAATTGAAGAAGAAGCTCTTGCGCTACCTGAACCACCAAAACCGGGATTAATCTTTCGAATGGGAGACGCTGTGCACGAATGTCCGACCACGGCAGATGTTAACTTTACTCATTGCAACTGCCTTCTTTCTATTGGTGAAAAAGATTTACATGGACTGGTCAGACAATTTTACGGGGAGAGATCCCATCAGACGGACAAGACTATTGTCAATCCAGTCAACCAGGACGACGATGTTTCCCGGATACTGCCAAAAGAAGTACAATTAAGGTCCTATGGGTGTGGAAGCCCGGTGGAAGATGCTAACATCTCACCTGGCGAGACTGTAGTGGACTTGGGATCTGGAACAGGAATTGAGTGCTTCATCGCGTCTGAAAAGACCGGGAAGCGAGGGCTTGTAATCGGCGTAGATATGACTGATGAGATGATTCAGGTGGCAAGGAAGGCGAAAAAAGAAGCGGAAGAAGCTCTCGGGTTTTCGAACACGATTTTCGTAAAAGGAGTTCTAGAAGATGTACCGGTGAGCGATAACTCAGCGGACGTGGTCATTTCAAACTGCGTGATCAATTTAACCGGGAATAAAAGAAGAGTTTTCAAGGAAATAGCCAGGATTCTCAAACCCGGTGGGCGGATGGTTATCTCAGACGTGGTAACCGAGGAGGAACCCCCGCTTTCGATCCGAGCGGACCAAGAGCTAACCGGAGAATGCATCGGAGGTGCCATGGTTCAGACATACCTTTTTTCTCTTCTCGAAGATATAGGATTCAGCGAGATAAAGATCGTAAAGCGGTTTCCTTACCGGGTGGTTCAAGGGCATCGGTTCTACTCTCTTACCTTTTCAGCAATAGCCCCGGGATCGAAAGATCGTAGCGTACCTGTAATGTATGGTGGTCCTTTCAAGGCACTCGTTACGGAAGATGGTAGAGTTCTTGGTAGGGGAAAACTTGGTTCTATTTTGCTCCAAAGAGGGACGGATGAAAACAAACTAAGCATGTACGGAATTTATGTGGTGGACCAAGAAAGTGGGTCGTTTACAAATCTTGATGCAAGCTCTTCGTGTTCATGCCATATCCCTGCTGAAACAACGGACGGGGACGTTATTTCGGAAGATGTCCCCGAAACAGGATGCCTCATCTGCGGAGAACCACTTGTTTATTTGACTGTGCCCGAAAAAAGAATCTGTGCCAGGTGCGGAAACACGGGCGAAGCCAACGCTGTTTGTAAAAAGGGCCATTTTGTCTGTGACCTTTGCCATATCCAGGATCCCATCGAAGTTATAAAGAAAGTCTGCCTAGCGAGTAGGGAACGAGACATGGTAAAATTGCTACAGGCCATCCGGTCACACAAAAAAGTTCCCATCCACGGCCCCGAACACCATGCTCTAGTTCCGGGAGTTATTTTGACCACTTATCGTAACCTGGGAGGAAACATTACTGACGAGGATATTTTAACCGGAATTAAACGGGGAACCCAGATTCCGGGTGGATCTTGCGCTTTTATGGGAATTTGTGGTGCTGCGGCTGGCGTTGGAATAGCATTTTCAATCATACTTGATGCGAACCCGTTAACTCCTAAAAGGCGTCGGAAGGTACAGAAGTTGGTATCTCGCATAATCGGAAAAATTTCTGGATACGATGCCGCTAGATGTTGCCAGCGAGAATGTTACGTGGCCCTGAAGGAAGCGGCTTCTCTATCCAAAGAAGTATTGCCTGTTTCTCTTTTGGCTAAATTTCCATTGTCTTGCAACCAACATTCCCTGAACCGCGAATGCATAAAAGCAAGATGTACTGTTTACCCGAGATATGCTAAAGGTATTCCACGGTTGAAGGAAAACGAGTCTCAAATCTTTCATGATGGTGAGGTATAGTTGCTGCTAAGTGCTTCTTTGTCGTAACACGGTAAAGGTTGACCATGACACCTCCTGCTACTGTTAAGGTTCTTTTAATTTTCGCCCTTATATTGGTTCTGATTAGGAAAAACCTTTCCCTTGGTAATGCCTTTTTCATAGGTTCAACCGCACTGGGTTTCTTCTTTGGAATGCCGCCCCTTAAAATTGGTGCCTCCATGTGGCATTCGCTTACCCAGCCAAAAACCATGTCTCTAGCGCTGATTGTTTCTTTAATTCTTGTCTTGAGTCACAGCATGGAGGAAGCCGGCCAACTGGAAAAAATGCTTGCAAGTTTCAACGGGCTGATAAAATCTTCAAAACTGCGGCTGGCTCTTTTTCCTGCACTAATTGGGTTGTTACCCATGCCCGGGGGAGCAATCTTTTCTGCTCCCATGGTCAAGCAGATGGGAAAGAACCTGGACATAAGACCTGAGCGCCTAAGTTATATCAATTACTGGTTTCGCCACATCTGGGAATACTGGTGGCCACTGTACCCAGGAGTGTTGTTAACCACAACACTTGCCGATCTGAATATCTGGCTATTTGTGGCTTTTCTTTTCCCCATAACGACAGTTGCCGTGGTTGCAGGCTATTATCCAATCAGAGATTGTAACTGGAACGATAGAAGCAATATGACTGATCGAACTTCTTCAAAAACCTCATGGAAACCCCTAGTCAGGTTACTGCTTCCGATAGTTATAGTAATAGCGGGAGGTCTAGGGCTCGGTTTTGTGCTGGGATATTTTTTCAAGAATTCCGCCATGTCCAAAATATCCAAGGAAACAGGCCTTATCATGGCTCTAATCTTCAGTATCTTCTGGGTATGGCACGAAAACAAGTTCAGCATCCAGGAACGAATTTCCATTTTAAAGAGGAAACAGCTTATTTCCATGACATACATGATAGCCGGGATATTGATATTCAAGGGGGTGCTCGAAGATAGTCACTCGATTTCCAGCATAGGGCAGGAACTTCTGCACTTGAACATTCCCCTTGCCTCCATTACCGTCCTTTTGCCTTTCCTGGTGGGCATGATTGCAGGGATAACCATAGCTTTCGTGGGAACAACCTTTCCGATAATCATTTCTCTGGCACATTCCTTTGGGATACAACATAATCTCATAGCTTACATGATGCTGGGACTGGTAAGCGGGTTTGCGGGAGTGCTACTGTCCCCTCTCCATCTCTGCCTGCTACTTTCAAACGAGTATTTTAACGTTCGCCTGGGGAACGTGTATAAATTCCTCATCTTCCCGTGCGTAACCCTTTTGGTGACGAGTATTAGCTATTTTTACCTGATAAGTTATTTCACTTAGATGGAAATCGTTTCCAGGGACATGGAAAGTTTTTTTGCCGGACTTCCGAGCCTGGTTTTTGACTAACCAGCAATTGCTGGACCCCGTTGGGCCGGCCCCAACGAATGGATGAAAGTCTTTACATAGACTCATTTAGAGCCGAAGGCAAAAGAGACTTTCATAGAAAGCCTCAGCAATGGGGGGCTGACGTCCCCCGTTGCGAGGCAAGGAAAAACAGCGGGTCTTCAGGCAATCGCATCAAAAAGCTTCCCATGTCTCTGATAGGAATACATGCTGGATTTTCATGCTTCGTTATGGCGCGCAAGCGCCATGGGGGTAAATGAAGATTGTTTTTCTGGGGAGCAGGTGCCAGGTACCTTTATGTCGTGGTATGCTTTTTTGTTGCGTTGTAATCCCGTGCAAAACAATTAAGGTAAACCACGATTCCAATCGCGCTTTGGTATTGTGTAAACACCGTTTGAGTCGGGTCAAAACCTATCCTAACCCGCCAAGCTGCCGAATTGCTTCAAAGAGTGCTATCCCAACGCTTGTTGCCAGGTTCAGGCATCTCACGATGTCTTTATAAATCGGTATGCGCACAGTAGTGTCAGGGTGGTTTTCCAGCATTTCTTCGGGAAGCCCTGTTGTTTCGCATCCGAATACGAGACAATCGCCTACCCTGTAAAGGAAATCAGTGTAAACGGTTTTTGCCTTACTAGAAAAATAGACGAATCTACTCGAAGGTAGTGACTTTTCTAAATCGCTGAAGTCCCTGTGGTATGATATTTTAACGGAGTGCCAGTAATCTAAACCTGCTCTTTTGAGGTGTTTATCCGTGGTTCTAAATCCTGGTGTCCCAACAATGTGCAGATGTGTACCAGTAGCCGCACACGTTCTTGCAATGTTGCCGGTATTGGGAGGTATTTCAGGTCTATAGAGAGCTACGTGTAACTTGCTTCCCTTCATCGTTCCTGCTTTTTCTGGTATAGTTGTTTAATCTTTGAAGGCATTCATTCACGGACTGATTGACTAACACCATAGTTAAATATACCATTGGCGTCTAAATGGGTACTAAAAATTGGGATCGCGTGAAGATTTAATTTTTGAACGGACCTTTGCAGGAGGGCTAAATTGAAAAGATTTTTTGAAGCATCGAGTGTAGCTGTAATAGGTGTTTCTCCTTCACCCACAAATCTTGGACGGGCAATAGTTTATAACCTGGTACAGTTCAGGTTTCCCGGCATAGTATATCCTGTCGGTCCAAAGGGGGGGGCATTTATGGGACACAAGATTTACAAGTCGGTGCTGGAAATTCCAGATCCGGTTGATTTGGCCGTTATCTTGACTCCTGCATTGACCATTCCGGAAGTTTTGAGGCAGTGCGGGGAAAAAGGAATAAATAGGGCAGTTGTTGAATCTTCCGGTTTCAGTGAGTTCGCAGATGAGCGGAAATCGCTGGAAGAAGAAATACTGGAAGTGGCAAAAAAGTACAATATACGTTTCGTGGGTCCAAACGGAATTGGTTTGATAAACCTGGAAAACGGGCTTTCTGTACCTTTTATGCCCTTTGAATTTGAATACCCGTTAGGAAAGGTGGCGATACTTGCCCAAAGTGGAGGGATAGGAGCATGCATGCTTAATGCGCTTGCTTTTGAGAATATCGGCTTCAGCAAATTTGTAAGCATGGGTAACAAGCTCAACGTTAGTGAAAACGATCTGTTGGAATACCTGTTAAGGGAGGATAAGAGCACAGAGACCATCTTCATTTATCTAGAGGGTATTGCCGATGGCAGAAGGTTAATGGAGCTTGCTTCGAGGAGTGAAAAACCGATTATCATTTACAAATCTAATTACACCAGGGCAAGTTCCGGGATTGCGAAATCTCACTCTGCATCTCTAAGTTCAGACAAAAGGGTTGTAGATGCCGCTTTTAAACAGGTGGGGGTATTCAAGGCGGAGAGTATAAGGGAGTCGGTTGACCTGATAAAAGCCTTCGAACTCAGACCGATGGATGGTAATCGGCTGGCAGTAATATCAAGATCCGGCGGTCATGCTGTGGTTGCGGCTGACGCAGCTTCGCATTACGGGTTTGAGCTTGTTCCGTTTCCTCAGAGTTTAATTAGGCTCGTTGAAGAACACTCCAGAGCAGGTGTCATAAGACCCCAAAACCCTCTCGACCTGGGTGACCTGTTCGAACTGGATCTCTACAAGGAAATTCTGGATATGACACTCGAAAGGGAAGATGTAGATGGGGTTTGTTTTATTCATAATTATCAAGGGGTTTTTGAATCGGAACAATCAAGGGAGCTAGCCAGAGAAATTGGTCCTTTAATGCAAAAACATGGGAAGCCGCTGGCGTTTTGTCTCTTCACGAGTAACAAAGAAATGGCAATAAACAGGAAGGCGTGCAGTGTGCCGATTTTTGGTGATCCCTGGGAAGCTATTCGAGCTTTGCACGTTATGCACAATTTTAGTAAGCGTAAAGTTGCTCCTTTCGTTGCTGATTTTAAGTCCGGGATTGGGACACCGAGGGCATTAAAATTGGTGAGTGATTACTCTCCAAAGAAAAGAGGTATGCAACTACCCCCGGAACTATGTTTTCAGATTCTTGCAAGTTATGGCATCAAGACTGCCGAGTGGTGTGTATCTGAATCGCCAGAAGAGATAGTATCCGCTGCAGAAAAGTTCGGATACCCCGTTGTTTTAAAAACGGCCAGTAGGGATGTTGTGCATAAGAGTGAGGCAGGGGGAGTGATGCTGAACATAGGGGACAAGATTGCGCTCCTGGAAGCGGTGGCAGATATTCAATCCAGGTTCGGGCCCAAGGTTTTAATACAGAAACAAGTGATCGGTGGAATTGAAGTCTTTGTGGGATCAAGCCGCGATGAGAATTTCGGGCCTACCATGCTGTTTGGGTTAGGAGGAATATTTGTCGAGCTGTTCCAGGATATATCCAGGAGGATAGCGCCCTTATCTCCCAGGGTTGCCATGGAAATGATTGATGAAACCAGGGCAGGAAAACTATTAAAGGGTTTTCGTTCCCAGGAAGAGGCTGATATCGAAGCATGCGTGGACATGATGGTAAGGCTTTCTTACCTGGTTTGTGACCTGGGTCAATTATCGGAAGTGGATCTCAATCCGGTTAAAATTGCGACCGGTCAAGAAAAAGGCGCCATTGTGGTGGATTGCAGGATGCTCTGGGCATAAATTAGTATTTTCCAAACAGTGTGTTAAACAAAAAGCTAAAACAGAGTCATTGAGCGCGGCGAAGCAATCTACAAGACTTTGATATCCCAAGCAGATTGCTTTTTCTCCCGCACCCGCTTTAAGTCATACATCTCGATATTACCTCGAAAACATTATCATAAACCGGGTGCGGGATCCTCGCAATCACAGCATGTTGCAAATGTCTTTTAGGAATCGATTCCCTAACTTAATTTTCCCACCGGATTTAGATAAACAATTGATTCCTCGATTCCGTCAAGTTCAAGCAATTCGTTCAATTCATCGTCGAAGAACGCACCTATAGGGCACGATCCCAATCCAAGGGCCGTGGCGGCAAGTTGTAGATTCTGGCATAAATGTCCCAGGTCAAGAAATATGTAGCGTATGCCACGGTTCCTGTACTTCGCCATGCACCTGAGTGGTACGGCACTCCACAGAAACACGACCCCCGCTCTCGCCACCATCCGCTGGCCTAAAGCTGCCTCCGCAAGCTCCTTTGAGAAATCTCCCTTTTTTAGCTCTTCAAGACTGAAGCTAGCCACGTGTAGGTGATAAAGTCCTTTTTCAAATCCTTCAACATTGTTCAAATACAGGTACGTTTCAAAAGGGTAGAGGGCTCCTGCTGATGGAGCTGTCCGCAGGAGGTGGTGACCTATTTTTTCGGTAACCCCCTGTGTTGCCCAAACCAGGTTCGATAGTTCTTTCCGGGTAATCGGCGTATCACTGTATCTCCTTATTGATCTTCTATTTTTTAAGCATTCCCACAAGCTGTGTTGCAACTCGAGATCCGGTTCTGGCAAAGCATGCTTGGGAGCGTTGAAATAGCTTTTGTCTGCGGGTGGAGGTGGTAAAAAACCGAGGTCGTCTTTTACCGGCCTGTCTCGGAAATATTTGGTGTCAAGCAGGTATTTGAAACCTAGTCCCTTGTGATACATTTCCATTTTTATGCTCCCTCCCAAATCCGGCGTTGTCTCACAGTAAGAATAGTTTGTAATTAGTTTTGGATGCTTCAGGGAAGACCCACTAGCGCGATTATCCTTATATATGATATCGTTATATGGTTTTTTCAAGCTCCGAAAGGTCCGGGGTTGTTTCTTCTTCCATTTTTTCTAATGCTCCCTTGATTGCTGCTTCTAGTTCCCAGCTGTTCTGATACCTCTCTTCTCTTTTCTTTCTCATCATTTTTTCAATAACTTCCCATGCTACATCCGGAATCGTGGGATCGTGTTCTTTTAGAGGAGTTAGAGGTGATGTGAGATGCTTTTGCATCACTTCGAAGGGAGTTCGGCCTTCAAAGGGGTGTACTTTTGTAAGCATGTAATACATGGTAGCACCGAGGGAATAGATGTCCGACCTAATATCGATGTCCTTTGCGTATCGGATCTGCTCAGGCGATACGTAATAAGCAGTACCTATAACAATCCCCGTTCTGGTAATAGAAAGTTCCTCTGGAGTATCAAGCATTTTTGCAACTCCGAGGTCAGCGAGAAGAACGTTCCCCTTGGTGTCTATCAGAATATTCTCCGGTTTTATGTCTCTGTGGACTATGCCGTGTTCCTCGGCGACCTGGAGTGCCCTGGAAACCTCAAGAGCAATCTTGAAAGTCTTTATCGGGGGTACTTTTCCGTTTTCTTTTATCATCATCGCTAGGCTTCCACCTTCGACGTATGACATTACTATGTAGTATATACCTTTTTCTTCCCCGACGTTCATTACGTTAATGATGTTGGGATGCCTTAACCGAACGGCAGCACGAGCCTCCCGCAGGAATCGTTCCACCATGTTAGGATTAGATTCAGCAAGGTGTGGATGGAGGATCTTGACAGCCATGGGCATGTCGAAACTTAAGTGGTGAGCTTTGAATACCGTAGCCATCCCTCCCTTTCCAATCTTTTTCTCTATTCTGCATCCTCCGATTACCTGTCCGATAAGATTGTCAGGAGACAGCTGGCTAGGAGTTTTTACAGGCACCTGGATGGTTTTTCCACACTTGGTGCATGTAACCTTTCTTCCGGCCCAACTCGCAGGTGCTCTAAAAGCCTGCCCACATTCGCATTTGAAAGTTATCTTATGTTGATTTGTGTCTTCCTTTTCCTCTTCGAGTCTTCTCAATTTCTTGAGAATAGCTTGCAAGATTTCTGGTTGCTCGAGGGAATATTTTTTTCTGTGTGCCTTCTCGGACGCTGTTATCTGTAGTTCGTCTGTTATTTCTTTGTCCTGGAGAACTTTCTCCACGAATTCTGTCAGGGCATTCTTGTGATCTGATCGGATCGTGAGAAAACGTACCCCCAGCCCAACACCTTTATCGTTGTAAAGGCTTTCAAGTCTGGTAATTTCGCCAAAGGTTTCAATGTCTTCTTTATAGGTCGAGTCTGGAAGCTTGAATTTAAGAAGTATTCCGTCGCCAACGAGAAGCTTCTGCTTAGCTGTCCCTTGTTCTGGTAATTCTATATATATGCCGCTTGCGCTGATATTTCGCGATTGAGCGGGGTACCAAGTCTTGTTGTCCAGGGAGTATTCGACTTGAACTGCAAGGGGAGCCCTGATGGCACTACGCCTTTCCACTAAAAGAGCTTCACCGTTTGCTGTTTGGGTTATGGGCATTTCTGGAGTCGGTTGTTGCTTGTCTTGCGTTGCGGCATCTTCCAGAGGAATCATGGGGTCAATGGGAGCAGATTTTACCTCTCCCGGTTGCTGTTCTTGAGGTAAAGACTGAGTCCCCGGAGACGGTGCCTTTCCTTTTTCTTTGTGTGGTTCGGGAATGTCATCGAAATCAAAACCAAGAGCCGCGTCTACCTGGGCCTTCAGGGCGAGGTAACCTAAACGCTCATCTTCTGGGAATTCGGGGTGGGAGATCCCCTTGAGGAGAGCTTTGCGCGCTTGAACCAGGTTTCCCATTTCCTTGTAGCATTTGGCTATGTGCAGCAGGGCCTTAAAATATAGATCCTTGTTTTTGAGCACCTTCCGAAACTGCCTGAGGGCAGCCTCGTAGTTTTTTTTCTCTTCGTAGCTTATACCGCTTTTGAGTATTTCTCTGGAAAATATGTCGTCGTATGGATTAAATTCGTCTTCGTCTTCGTCTTCCGGTTTTTCCATTGATTGCAAGCGTTCGTAGATTTCCAGTGCTTCTTTAACTCTACCCCGTGCTTCAAAGAATTCCGCCTGCTGGTAAAGTCTTGTTTTTATATCTTCACCATCAAGTTGTGGGCGAATGTTTAGGAGGCTTCTGAATACTTCCGTTGCTTTTTCGTGTAAGCCACGTGCCTGGTATTCCTCCGCTTCTCGCAGTTTCCTTATTTTCAACTCTAAAATGTCAAGTCGATCCATTACTGAGCCTTTGCTTTCACCTCTAGAAACAAAAATGCGAGAGGATTATGCCCGTCCTCAGGTATCGAATTATCCACACACAATGCAGGTGTACAACTATCATCATTAGAGAAGGCCACGTCAAATAGCCTCTTTCGAGAAACTTACATACAAACGGTCTTTTGATGGTAGGTTAACCCGTCGGGTGCATTTCAATTTTTTTGCTTACGTCCCCTGGCTTTGTATGCCAAACCCTTATCTTTTACTGCCCCAACTGCACGAAACCCCATCTTTTTTTTAAGATAACAGCCAGCTTCTTCGTTGTCAAATTTATGTAAGGACTACGCTGGGGTGTTCACACAAGGAGTTTAACATTTAATGGTGGGTGATCCAGCCGGTTTTACGTTCACGGAAACTTCAAATGCTTCTTGCAAATTATCCTTTATATTTTGTTCAAGTTTTTCTGCAATTTTTGCAGCTTCGGACACTGTTATGGCAGGTTTTACGCCTATCTCCAGATAAACAAGGACATACCTTCCGGATCTCCTGATCTTTATGTCCTGAAGTTCAACCACCCCCTCAGTAGCTTTTGTAACTTCTTCTATCCTTCTGCACAACTCCGGATCAGGAGCCGTATCCACTATATCCTTGGTAGCTTCGATGAAAATTGAGGAACCACTCTTAATAATTAAAATAGATACAAGAATCGCAGCGTAAAAATCCATAAATCCCCACTCGGGTTTTAGCCTGATAGTGGCTGCCCCCACCAGGACAACAAGAGAGGACAAGGCATCCGATCTGTGATGCCATGCGTTGGATATTAATAACGGCCTGTTGAATCTTTCGCCCGTGATTCGCGTGTAGTGAAAAAATGCCTCCTTTGTGGCTAACGAAACCAGTGCTACTATGATAACCAAGAACTCTGGCTGAACCGATGAACCACCCGGAATCCTGCTAGCTGCTTTGATACCGATTCCAATACCGGTGGCAACTACAAGAATGCCTATTCCCATTGTGGCAATAGTTTCTATTTTGCCATGGCCGAAATGATGATCAGTATCTGGCCCCTTCTCTCCGATCTTGAGCCCCCACAGCACAAGGAAATCAGAGAAGAGATCGGAGATCGAGTGTAAGCCGTCGGCTATGAGAGCGGTGCTATGGCCGACCATGCCACCCCATAATTTTAAGAAAATCAAAACGACGTTTAAAGCCATCCCAAGGAGGGTAACTTTCCTGGATGGATCCTCGAGCAGATGAGTGAAATCGTTCATACTGTTTATGTCAGAAATTTAGTGAGTTTCGCAATATCTCTTTAGTTCACGCAGGAATCTTCTCTGCAGGGCTCGCAATCGAAACCATAGTGGTAATACGAGGAAAATAAAATATCCTCGGTAAACTGTGATAAGGACCACGTAAGTACCGCGCGGAGTTTCTTTCAGGTAAACCAGATGTAGGACCTTTATAAAGATATTACCATGCTTGTACGCAAAGTAATGTTTTGGCACAACCTGGATAACCGTTATTATCTCCTCACTTGTACCGAATGGAAAACCGTAGTTGAATTTTCTAACGAACTTAGCCCCAGCCTTTATCTTATCTTCCGATCCTTTTACAGGCAAGATTTCCCCTATCAAGGTGCACCAGTTATGGTAATTCCCGAAATCAGATACGGTTTTCCATACTTCGCTTATGGGCTTTTTTATTGTTATATCCTGTCTGAATGTAATTTTCATGGTTTTTTATGATCGTGGGAAATCCGGCTCTGGCAAATGAAGGCCTCGAATAACACTGGGCTATGTTTGCAATTCCGGCTATGTATTATTTATATTCTCCGCAATAATGTTTAACTATGTCGGAAAACGGCCTGTGCAGTTGGTTTGTGTGCATGGCATTTGTTTTTTCCACAATGGCACCGTACCTGGTTAAAACTCCACCGCCATCCATGTGAAAAAACAATGAATCTTTCAGACGCCCGAAGGTGCCGCACCTGGTGTGCTCGTTGTCCAGGGACACCAGATTGCTCAGATAGGGTAACTTCCTTGTCTTGATGAAGTATTGAGCTCCGAGGGTGGCAGCCCTCATTGCATGCCCCATATCCCAACCAAGTGCAGCGAGTCCTATAAAAATCCCGGTAAACGTGTCTCCTGCGCCCAGAGTACTTATAAACTTTATAACGTTATCATCTCCTGTTGAGATAATTCTTTCGGCGTACTTGAAACCATTTACCGGTCCCAGGTTGCACTTTTCCCAGAATATTTCTGCATCTTCCCGTGCTAGGAGTTCCGCCAGTTTTACACCTCTTCTACCGTCACTCACGAGTAACTTTCCGCCCGATACGCTAAAAGATGCCCGACCATGGTTCATGTTCCTTGCAATCTCAAGCATGCAGCGTTCCAAACCCTTTATTTCTATACCAGGCTCCAGAGATGCCAGTTCTTCTCTATTGAGAATCATGTGGCTGGTGTAAGGTAATACTCTTCTTTCAATCAATTCCTTTGGTGATTCGAACCACCTGAGCATTCGCCTCCGAAAGTAGCTTTTGGCAGATATCAATTCTCTAGTACAATTCAGGAAGGTATTGCTCAAGCAGAAGAAGGTGTCAACCTGCATTGCATAGGCTACCTGTAATAGGTGAAGAACCAGGCGCAATTCTTCAGGGTTTGTTAAACTATTTAAAACAAGGTACGTGTCCGTTTCTTTGGACGATTCATAGAGAAGTTTTTCGATTGACTCGTACCTGTAAAGTAACTTATCCGGATCTATCTTTTCCTCGTTAGTCCTGTTACTAAGTATTGTCCTATCGAGCCTAACTCCATCGGGTTTTACCACCGTAATCACGTAGCCTTTTCTGGGTACAAGATCATCTATGTGTACATCTTCGAGGTTGCCTGTCTCTACCCTAAGCTCTCTGTACTCGCGTTGAAGTATTTCCCATAGTTTTAGCTTAGTATCGAAAAATATTGGGTGATACATCGACACCTTGCCAATCATCGAGGGTGATCCGTAGGAAGAGTAGATGGATGAAATAGCCGCAATGATGTTCTTGTTGTTACCTCCAAGGGATATTTTAACGGGTTTGTCGATTTCGATTTTGTAAATGTCTTTGTCCGATTTTACCAGGTCAGAAAATTTCTTTTTAAGTTCTTCCCTTATTTTATCTAGGCTGCCGGCAAGCTCTATGTCTTTCTTCTGGCGTTGTTTTCCTCCAAGCTCAAGGGAATAGAAATATCCTCCTCCTATCTCAAGTAAGTCCGCACAAGCAAAGGGGTTTATTGCGATATCCTCGCCGGTGTCCGTTTTGCCTACCAAAATTGTCCCGACGGGTAAAAAGAGCTTTGTATCCATGAACATTGCCTTGTTGCCGGTGCTTCTAATTATTTCATCCTGTTCCACGTCAATCATGTAGTCAAATACCGGTACACCGCCCACAAAAAAGAACTGCTTCGATTTTTCAGTCCTTTGAGACCTATCCATAACAATCCTACTCGTAGATCTTTATTGTTTGTCCCGGGATGATAACGTTCCTGGTTAAGTTATTCCATCTCTTGATCTTGCTTATGGGGACTCCGAAATTTTTTGCAATAGTCGCCAAGGTGTCTCCCTTTTTTACAACGTAAACCCTGTACTTAGCCCTGTATTTCTTTCTTTTTCTCTTTTTTCTGGGTGCGATTCTCCTTGCTTCTTTCTTAATCTCCTCGCTGTAACGTGAGAGTATATCAGAAAAGTTCTTAGCGCATCCCGGTGGTACGAAAATATCATGAAGCCCGGCAGGAATATAATAACCCTTGTACTCGGGATTAAGTTCCTTTATTTCCTTGAAACAAGTATTACAGGCTTCCGCTATAATTCTCATGTGGACTGGGTACCTAGACCTAATCCAAACCTCTTTTGCGTTTATTTCGGGGTATTGTTCATTTTCGGGAAGATAATACCCGTATTTTTCTGGATTGCTTAGAATCAGCTTGATAGCTATGATTCTAAAAATGTATCTCTCTGTTTCCCGAGGGAGGTTCATCCTGTAGTAGTCGTGAACCCCCTGTTCTTTTATTTCCTTTCGGATTCTGATTTCCCCGCAATTGTATGCTGCCATTGCAAGGGGCCATGAACCGAATTCGTCGTAGAGTTCCTTCAAGTATGTAAAAGCTGCATCAGTGGCCTTGAAAAAGTTTAGCCTTTCGTCCTTTTTCCTATTTATGGAAAGCCCGTATCGGCGACCGGTGGATCGAATAAACTGCCAATGGCCTGCTGCTCCTTTCGGTGAATAGGCGTAGTCCATGAGGTCACTTTCCGCCACGGCAAGGTATTTTAAATCGTCTGGCAAACCTTCTTCTTTGAGTCTCTTTTCGATGTGAGGAAAGTACCTGGTCTTGCGTTTGAGCCACAGGTAAACCTGTGCATGATTGTAGACGGAAATTATGAATTCTCTTTCAAGCCTCTCACGCACGTCCCTGTATTGGAGGGGAACCGGTTCTCCGCACAGTTCTATCTCGTGAGGGAGAGGGAAAAAAGG
>Ga0256841_1001678_pt1 | contig 18523 bp, 20 predicted proteins | sample 356308metaG_FD_185971 | JGI IMG/M metagenome (GOLD analysis project Ga0256841, IMG submission 185971) | Hydrothermal vent microbial communities from Mid Atlantic Ridge, Atlantic Ocean - 356-308 | ecosystem: Environmental > Aquatic > Marine > Hydrothermal vents | place: Atlantic Ocean: Mid... | reverse complement strand
CTGCGCCGATCGGGACGCGAATTCATGTCGCCCGATGCCTGGAAGATACGCTTCCTGTTCTGGAGCGGCGCCATCATCGTCGGCCTGGTGGCAACCGGCTTCGCCATCGCCACCGAGCACGTCAACGAACTGTTCCACGACATGCTGGCGCACTCTGACTACCTGCCCTTCCTGCTCTGCCCGCTGGGGCTGGTACTGGTGTCCTGGCTGACGCGCACCTGGTTCCCGGGCTCGCAGGGCAGCGGCATCCCACAATCCATCGCCGCCCTGCAAATGAGCGAGCACGTGGCGCGCACCTCCTTGCTGTCGTTCCGCATCGCCTTCGGCAAGATCGTGCTCACGCTGGTGGGCGTGCTGAGCGGCGCCTCCATCGGCCGCGAGGGCCCCACCGTACACATCGGCGCCGCCGTCATGTTCTCGCTGGGACGCTTCGCCAGGTTCCCCCACCACTACATGGACCGGGGGCTGATCCTGGCCGGCGGCGCCGCCGGCATCGCCGCCGCTTTCAACACACCACTGGCAGGCATCCTGTTCGCCATCGAGGAAATGGGGCGCTCGTTCGAGGAACGCACCTCCGGCGTGCTGCTGACCGCCGTGTTCCTGGCCGGCATCACGGCGGTCGCCGTGCAGGGCAACTACAGCTATTTCGGCACGACCTCGGCCAGCCTGGAACCCTCCGACATGCTGCTGCCGGTGCTGGTGTGCGGCATCGCGGGCGGTCTGCTGGGCGGCCTGTTCAGCACGGCCCTCATCCGTGGTTCGGCCCGCCTTGCGCCGCTGCTGCGCACCCACCCGGTGCTGGTGGCCATCGCCTGCGGCCTGGGCATCGCCGGCGCCGGCTTCCTGTCCGGCGGCACCGCCTACGGCACCGGTTACGACGAGGCCTCCCTCATCATCACCGGCAGCGGCGAACTGCCCACCGTCTACCCCTTCGCCAAGATGGCGGCGACACTGTTCTCCTACCTGTCCGGTATACCCGGCGGTATCTTCGCGCCATCACTGGCCACCGGCGCCGGCCTCGGCTCGGAACTGGCCAGCTGGATGCCCGGCGCGCCGGTGGCCGCCGTCATCGTGCTGGGCATGGTGGGCTATTTCACCGGCGTGGTGCAGACGCCCATCACCGCCTTCGTCATCGTCATGGAAATGACCGACAACCAGGGCCTGCTGCTGCCGCTGATGGCGACCGCCCTGCTGGCCTTCGTCACCTCGCGGCTGGTGTGCCCGGAACCCATCTACCGCGAACTGGCGAAGAGCTTCCTGCCGCGGCCGGTCGAGGTGGCGAAACCGGCCGCTGAAGAGAAGACGGCCCGGCGGGACGAGGTTCCGTAGACGTATCGGGGTTTTGTGGGATCAGACACCGGCGGCACCATTCCACCTCGGGCCCGGGAAAGGTTACCATTCCGGCATGAAGACCAAAGACATCCTCATCGGCCTGTTCGGTCTGCTGCTGGTGGCCGGCCTGGCCTTCGTCTGGTTGTCGCCCGGGGGCCTGGCACGGGCACCGGACGTCAGCGTCAAGACCATCGACGGCCGCGACATCCGCCTGGCGGACCTGCGCGGCCGGCCGGTACTGGTGACCTTCTGGGCCACCAGCTGTCCGGGCTGCATCAAGGAGATGCCGCACCTGATCACGCTCTACCAGGCGCTGCACCCGCGCGGACTCGAGCTGATCGGCATCGCCATGTCCTACGATCCCCCCAACCACGTCATGCAGATGGCGAAGTCACGCCGCATTCCCTACCCGGTGGCGCTGGACATCGACGGGGCGGCGGCGCGGGCTTTCGGCGACGTGCGCCTCACCCCCAGCTCCTTCCTGATCGCGCCGGACGGCCGCGTGGTGCACCAGAAGATCGGTGAAATGGACATGCAGAAGCTGCGGCGCCTGATCGAGGGCATGCTGCCGCCGGGCGGCGGCCGTACCGCCTGGCGGTCGCCCTGAGATGCTCTGGATCAAGGCCCTGCATATCATCTTCATGGTCACCTGGTTCGCCGGGCTGTTTTACCTGCCGCGGCTGTTCGTGTACCACGCCGATTGCCGCGACGACCCTGGCCACCAGCGTTTCCTGGTCATGGAACGCAAGCTGTATGCCATCATGACCCTGGGCGGGCTGCTGGCCACCGGCTTCGGGCTGTGGCTGCTGGCCGGCTGGCACTGGCCGCTCACCGAGGGCTGGCTGCAGGCCAAACTGGCGCTGGTGGCGGGCCTGATCGGCTACCACCTCTATTGCGGACGGCTGGTACGGGATTTCCGTGCCGGGAACAACCGCTACAGCGGGCGTTTCTACCGCTGGTTCAACGAGGTACCCGCGCTGATCCTGATCGTGGTGGTAATACTCGCCGTTGTCAGGCCTTTCTGAAGCGTGCTAGATTCGCGCTCCCGAGGGCTCCGTCCCGATTCACCGAAAATGGGGTAGACATGACCCGAGTCGTCCAATGCGTCGTCCTGAAGCGGGAAGCCGAAGGACTCGACAAGCCGCCACACCCGGGAGAACTGGGCCAGCGCATCTACGAGAACGTTTCGAAGGAAGGCTGGAACCAGTGGCTCGAGCGCCTGACCATGATCATCAACGAGAACGGCCTGAGCTCCGCCGATCCCCGCAGCCTGGAACTGATTGAACAGCACATGGTCGGTTTCCTGTTCGGTGAAGGCGACATGGGCAGGACACCCCAGGGCTTCCAGCCCCCCGGCGCCAAGAAATGAAGTCCGCTGCCCCCCGCTCCTACGGCGGGTGGAGGTGGAACAAGGGGGCGATGACCACGTTCAGTCTGGCGTGTGCCTCGCGCAGCGCCGCCTCGGCCTGCTCCGGGGTCGGCGCGCGGGCGAACAGGAAGCCCAGATAGCTGCCGCCCTCCGGCAGCGGCACCAGTTCGTAGCCCTCGCGGACGCTCAGGATCAGTTCCTCGATATACGGCACCCGGCGCGCCGCCAGCACGCCCTCGACCCGGCGCAGGACGCCGGCGCCCGGGATGGGCAGCATCAGCACCCCGGCCGCGCCACCGGGTGGCTGCACCTCGACCGGCCGGCCCAGCGCCCGCTGCAGGACCAGGGTCTCGAGGTCGGCGCCGGCACCGAAGCGCAGCAGGCGGGCGCATTCGCCGCCGATGGTGCGCGACGCCACCTCCATCACCCAGGCCTTGCCCTGCGCCAGCCGCAGCTCGGCATGTACCGGACCTTCGCGCAGACCGTAGGCCCGGCAGGCGCGCGCCACGGTCTCGACCGCCAGCGCCCGATCCTGCGGATCGTGGCGTGACGGCGTGATGTAGTAGGTCTCCTCGAAGCAGGGGCCCTGCAGGGGATCGGGCTTGTCGAACACCGCCAGCAATTCCAGCTCGCCCTGGTGCAGCAGCGCCTCCACCGCCAGTTCCGGGCCCTCGATGAATGCCTCGACCAGCAGCAGCCGGCGTTCCGCTGCGGGCAGATCCTGCTCCCGCGCCAGCATCGCCTCGATCCGGGCGCAGGCGCGCCGGCAGGCGTCCGGGTCGTCGGCGCGCAGCACGCCGCGGCTGGCCGACAGGCTGACCGGCTTCACCACCACCGGGTAGCGAAGGCCCTCCAGCTGCGGCGCCAGTGGCTGGTCGAGCTGGATACAGCGGTGCTCCGGCACATCGACACCGGCCTGTTGCAGGCAGGCGCGGGCCAGGTCCTTGCGACGCGAGATGCGGGCGGCGGCGGGTGGATTGTGGGGCAGGCCCAGGGTTGCGGCCACTTCACTGGCGAGCGGCACGGCGGCATCGTCGGTCGCCACCACGCCATCGAAGGGCTGGCGGGTGGCCGCCGCCAGCAGCAGGCGGCCGGCAGCCGGATCGTGCAGGTCGATGTGGACGCCGGCGGCGAGTTCGCCGATCAGGGAATGGCGGCCGGGCGACGCCACCACCGGCTCGACGTCCAGCGCCCGGGCGGCCTCGAGGTAGGCCGCGATACGATAACTGTTGGGCGGGGTGACCAGCAGCACCCGCGGCCGCGGGTGCCGGCCGGCCGCGGCGAAACCGTTACTCAGGCACAGCCTCCACCGGCCGCGCCACAGGCGCCGCAGGTACCGGAGCCACCGGTCGCCGCGAACACGTTGTTGAACACGAAGCTGGCGCCGGTGGGACGCTCCACGTAGTCGATCTCGACGCCGCGCAGGTAGTTCAGCGCCACCGAATCGACGTACAGGTTGAAGCCGTCGCCTTCCATCACGCAGTCGTAGGGAGTACGGGTGTCGGTGAAGGTCATGCCATAGCTCATGCCGCCACAGCCGCCGCCGGCCACGAACACCCGAATGGCTTCCAGCCCCTCGTCCACGTCCCTGAACAGTTCCGCCATCTTCTGCCGTGCGGCGGGAGTCAGCGACACATCGCTGTCTGCCAGACGGGCATCGAATTCGACCGTTTCTGTCATTCCTTCCTCTCCTGCAGGTTCCGGTATTTCGATTGAGTCTAGCATGGCGGTCGCCCCGCATCACCCGACGGACGGTACCGGAACCCGGTGGCAAGATATTTAATGCGAATCATTTGCATTTAGGTTTATTATCGCTATAATCCCCACCACTCGAATCCTTACCCCCTTACCCGAACAGAGGGCGTTTACGATGAAACACAGCAAGTTGTCCCCCCTCGGCGCGGCCCTGGCCGGCCTTTTCGCCGTCTCGGCCCAGGCTGCCGATCTGCCCAGCCAGGAAGAGATGTGGCGCATCATCCAGCAGCAGCAGCGCGAAATCGAGGCTCTGCGGCACGACCAGCAGAGCACGGAACAGAAGGTCGAGGCCACCGGTGAGGCGCTGGACAGCCTGCAGGCCGGCACGGCTGAAGCGACCGCAACCGCCCTGGGTGCCGGCCACGGACCCTTCGAGCACGGCGGCGCCGGCAAGACCGTCGTCGGCGGCTACGGCGAACTGCACTACAACAACCTCGAACGGGACGGCCGCAACAAAAAGGAAATCGACCTCCATCGTGCCATCCTGTTCCTCGGCCACCAGTTCAGCGACGACATCCGTTTCTTCTCTGAACTGGAGGTGGAACACGCCGATACGGAGGGCAACGGCGCCGTGGAGCTGGAGCAGGCCTGGCTGGAGTTCGATCTCAACGACCGCCTGAGCGCCCGCGCCGGCCTGTTCCTGGTGCCGGCCGGCATTCTCAACGAAACCCACGAGCCCGCCACCTTCTACGGCGTGGAACGCAACCCGGTGGAAAAGAACATCATTCCCACCACCTGGTGGGTGGGCGGCGCGGGCCTCAAGGGTGAGCTGGCGCCGGGCTGGAGCTTCGACCTGGCCGTGCACGAGGGCATGGACACCCGCGCCGCCGACAACTACGCGGTGCGCGCCGGCCGCCAGAAGACCAGCGAGGCGGACGCGGCCGACCTGGCCGCCACCGGACGCCTGAAATGGACCGGCATCGCCGGCGTGGAACTGGCCGCCACCGTCCAGTACCAGCAGGACATGACCCAGGGCCGGGACCCGAACGCCGGCGGCGCCTGGCTGTACGAAGCGCACGCCGACATCCAGCGCGACCGCCTGGGCCTGCGCGCCCTGTACGCCCTGTGGGACCTGGACGGTTCCGGACCCGCCGCCCTGGGTGCCGACCGGCAGACGGGTTTCTACATCGAACCGTCCTTCAAGCTGACGCCGAAACTCGGCCTGTTCGCCCGCTATAACCAGTGGAACAACCGCGCCGGCAACAGCTCCGACACGCGCAAGAGGCAGTACCAGGCCGGCCTCAACTACTGGCCGCACCCGGATGTGGTGGTCAAGTTCGACCTGCAGAACCAGGACAACGAAGACAGTTCGACGGAGGAAAAGGGCTTCAACCTGGGTGTGGGTTATCAGTTCTGAACTGTCATACCTGATCCGGCTCAGGCACAATACGGGGCGCTCTGCGCCCCGTAGCCCTTGACCGCCATGAGACCCGTCCGCCTGTTCATCATCCTGTTCGGCCTGCTGCCGCTGGCCGCGGCCGCGCGCGGCACCTACCAGACGCCGCAGGACTTCCTGGCCGAGGCCTTCGACGGCCAGGTGCCGGAGGCGCGCGTGCTGTGGCTGACCGGCACACGCAGGGAACAGGTGAAGCGGATACTCGGCCACCCCTACCCGGCCCTGCGGGTACGCTACTGGCTGCGGGGCGCGCGCAGCGCCTGGATCCTGGACGAGACCGGCAAGGACAGGCCCATCACCTTCGGCGTGCTGGTCGAGAACGGCCGGCTGGCGCGCATCCGCGTGCTGGTGTTCCGCGAGAGTCGCGGCGCGGAGATACGCCACCCCTTCTTCACCGAACAGTTCGAGGGCCTGAAGCTGGACCCCCGGCTGGCGCTGGACCGGTCCATCGACGGGATCTCGGGTGCCACCCTGTCGGTGCGCGCCATGAAGAAGATCGCCGCGCTGGCCCTCTATCTCGACACCCAGGTGCGCGGCGAACATGTCCCGACATCACCGTAGAAAGAAGCGCTTCAAGCTGCGCTCGTTCTATATCTGGCACCGCTACATGGGCGTGGCGGCGGCCGCTTTCATGGTGCTGGTGGCGGTCACCGGCGTGCTCATGAACCACCCCGATCGCCTCGGCATCGACGACAAGTTTGTCGACGCCGGCTGGGTGCTGGACTGGTACGGCATCCACACGCCCGACGATCTGCTCTCGTTTCGCGCCGGCGACCACTACGTCAGCCGCATGGGCAAGCACCTGTACCTGGACACGCGGGAATTCGAGGGCCGCTACCGCGACCTGGTCGGCGCCGTGCGGGTGCACGAGCTGCTGGCGATCGCCGTCGACGACAGCATCCTGCTGCTCACCCCGGACGGCGAACTGGTGGAGCGGCTGCACACGCGCGACGGCGTGCCGGCCGGTTTGCTGCGCATCGGCACCGACCCCGCCGGCGATCTGGTTCTGGAGGGCGGACTCGACCTGTGGACGCCGGATGCCGACTTCCTGCGCTGGCAGCCCTGGCACGGCGACCGCGACAGCCTGCGCTGGTCGAAGCCGCAACCGCTGCCCCCGGCCCTGTACCAGGCGCTGGTGACGCATTACCGCGGCGAGGCGCTGCCGCTCATGCGGCTGCTGGCCGACCTGCACAGCGGCCGTTTCTTCGGCCGCTACGGCCCCTGGCTGATCGACCTGTCGGCCCTGTTGCTGGTGTTGCTGTCGCTGAGCGGGACGTGGATCTGGTTGCGGCGGCGGCGGTAGGGGGGATCGCGGGCAAGCCCGCTCCTACAGCGAGAAGGCAGACGTCTTCCCTGATTTCCTGTAGGAGCGGGCTTGCCCGCGATCCGATCCCCTAGCCCGCATTTCTCACCGGGTTCCGTAGCGAGGCGGTGGCAGGTCGTGTGATAAGCGGCATTCGCGACCGAGGGCCGCGCAGGCATGGTCGACACTATGTCGAGCAACCCGTCCGAGTGAACGCCGCTTAGCGCGCGGCATGACGCCGCCGCAGCAGGAAGTCGGTGAGAAATGCGGGCTAGCGTCCCGCATGCACCAGCCCCCCCAGGCCGCCCTGTTCGAGCGTCCGGTTGAGCAGGGTACGGATGGTGGCCGGATCCTCCAGCGTCTGCACCTCGTCGAGCAGCGCCTGCGCCTGCGCCAGGTTGAAGCTGCGAATCACCCATTTCACCCGCGGCAGGCTGGCGGCGCTCATGCTGAGCGAATCCACGCCCATACCCAGCAGCAGCAGCGCGGCGCCGGGGTCGCCCGCCATCTCGCCGCACACGCTGACCGCCTTGCCCTGGGCGTGTGCATCGTCGACCACCTGGCGAATGGCGCGCAGTACCGCCGGATGCAGGGCGTCGTAGAGCTGCGCCACGCTGGCGTTGTTGCGGTCCACGGCCAGCAGGTACTGGGTCAGGTCGTTGCTGCCGATGGAGAAGAAATCCACCCGCCGCGCCATCGCCTCGACCTGGTAGACGGCCGACGGCACCTCCACCATCACGCCGACCGGGGGGAAGCGCACGTCCTCGCCCTCGTCCTGCAATTCGTCGCAGGCGCGGTGGATGAGGCCCAGGGTGTCGTCGATCTCGCCGACGCTGCCGATCATGGGCAGCAGCAGGCGCAGGTTGTCGAGACCGGCGCCGGCACGCAGGATGGCGCGCAGCTGGGTGAGAAAGATCTCGGGGTGATCCAGGGTGATGCGGATGCCACGCCAGCCCAGGAACGGGTTGTCTTCCACCACCGGGAAATAGGACAGCATCTTGTCGCCACCCACATCCAGCGTGCGCACCGTGACCGGCGCCGGCGCGAAGGCCTCCAGTACCTGGCGGTAGATGCGGCGCTGTTCTTCCTCACCGGGAAAGCGGTCGCGGATCAGGAACGGCACCTCGGTGCGGTACAGGCCCACGCCCTCCGCCCCGCTGCGCAGCGAAGGCGTGATGTCGGTCAAAAGGCCGGTATTGGCGTACAGGGGCACGCGGTGGCCGTCCGGCGTCTCGGCCGGCAGGTCGGCCAGTTCCCGCAGGCCCTGCGCCAGCTCCGACTCCTCGTGCTCGAGACGTTCGAATTCCTCGCGGATGGCGCGCGAGGGCTTGACGAACACCCGCCCCTCGTACCCGTCCACCACCAACTGTTGCCCCTCCAGGCGTCCGACCGGCAGGTCGTCGACGCCCATGACGGCCGGGATGCCCAGCGCGCGCGCCAGGATAGCGACGTGGGAGGCGGCCGAACCGTGCGCCGACACCACGCCGGCCAGCCGCCCGGGCGGCACCTCGGCGAGCTGGCTGGCGCTGACGTCCTCGCCCACCAGGATGGTGCGCGGGTAGTATTCGACCGCCGCCGGCCGCGTGCTCTGCAGGTGTTCGAGGATGCGCCGGCCGAGGTCCCGGACGTCGCTGGCCCGCTCGCGCAGGTAGGGATCTTCCATGCGCTCGAACGCCTGCACGTGCTCGGCGATGGTGTCGCGCAGGGCGCCGGGCGCCCAGTTGCCGGCGCGGATGCCGTCGATGGTGCGGTCCACCAGGTTCTCGCTGCGCAGCATCAGGATCAGGGCGTCGAACAGGGCGATATCCTCGGCGGGCAGCGAGTCGACCATGCGCGCCGACATCTGCCGCATGTCGCGCTCTACGCTGGCGACGGCGGCCCGGAAGCTGGCGATCTCAGCCTCGATATCCGACACCGGGCGATCCGGGATCGCGTCCAGGTTGGCCAGCGGATACACCACCCGCGCCCGGCCGACCGCCGCACCGGGAACGCCCGACAAGCCCTTGAGCGCATAACGCGCCTCGCTGGAATCCGCGAGCAGCCGGGTGATCTCGCCGCTTGCCTCGGCGTGGGTGATGGCGCCGGCCAGCTGCGCGGCCAGCGTCACCAGGAAGGTCTCCTCGGCCTCGGCGAAACGGCGCCGCTGCTGCTGGCGTACCACCAGCACGCCCAGCACCTTGCGGTGCTGGATGATGGGCACGCCGAGAAAACCGTGGTAGGGCTCCTCGCCGATCTCGTCGGTATAGACGTAGGCCGGATGGGCCGCTGCCTCGTCCAGGTTGAGCGGTTCCTCGCGGCGCGCCACCTCGCCGACCAGGCCGTGGCAGAAATCGATCCGTACCCGGCCCACGGCCGCCAGGTTGTAGCCGTCGGTGGCCATCAGCACGTACTGGCGGTTGTCGCCGTCGGTCAGGTAGACCGAACAGACGTCGACGTGCATGGCCTGCTTGACGCGCTGCACGATGAGGGTGAGCGCTCCCGGCAGGTCGGGGGCACTGTTGACCTCCTGGACGATTCTTCTCAGGGTATCGAGCACGACCTGTTTCCGGGTTGAACGGACACCGGCCGCGCTGCGCGGCCGGCGGGGGAACCGTTGTCTATCGTCGCACCCGGCGCGATGCCTGGTGGTCGGGGAGCACCAGCGGCGCCAGCTGGTTCAGCGCCTGCCGGTAGACGTCCTTCTTGAAAGACACCACTTCGCGCAACGGCTGCCAGTAGTCGACCCAGCGCCAGTTGTCGAATTCGGGCTTGTCGCTCAGATCCAGCCGCACGTGGCGCTCCTCGCCGATCAGCCGCAGCATGAACCAGACCTGTTTCTGGCCGATGCACAGCGGCCGCTGGCCCCGGCGGATGTAGCGCTCCGGCAGCCGGTAGCGCAGCCAGCCGCGGGTGGAGCCCAGGACCTGGACATGGTGCGGCGCCAGGCCGATCTCCTCGCCCAGTTCACGGTACATGGCCTGCTCCGGCGTCTCCTGTTCGCGGATGCCGCCCTGCGGGAACTGCCAGGCATCCTGGCGGATGCGGCGCGCCCACAGCAGGCGCCCTTCCCGGTTGGTCAGGATGATGCCGACATTCGGTCTATAGCCTTCTGAATCAATCACTTACAAAAATACCGCGGGGATTTCACCTTGCCTTCATTGTCACACAGGGCCGCCATGCGGGCAAATCAGCGGATACTGATTTACCTTTCCCGGCACCGCGACTATGCTGATCCGCCCCTGAACCGCTTTCCGGAGGAATTCCATGCCCTTGGCGCTGTTCGACCTGGACAACACGCTGCTCGCCGGCGACAGCGATTACCTGTGGGGGCAGTTCCTGGTGGAACGCGGCATAGTCGACGGCGAGTTCTATGAAAAGGAAAATCAACGCTTTTATGACCAGTATCTCGAAGGATCGCTGAATATCATGGAATTTCTCGCCTTCCAGCTCCAGCCGCTGGCGACCCATCCACGCACCCGGCTGGAGGCCTGGCGGACGGAATTCCTGCAGCAGAAGATCGAGCCCATCCTGCTGCCCGCCGCCCGCGAGCTGGTGGAGGAACACCGCCACCGCGGCGACACACCGGTCATCATCACCGCCACCAACCGCTTCATCACCGAACCCATCGCCCGCCGCTACGGCGTGGAACACCTGATCGCCACCGAACCGGAAATGATCGACGGCGAGTACACCGGCGGCGTCAGCGGCACGCCCTGCTTCCGCGAGGGCAAGGTGGAACGCCTGCAGGACTGGCTGCAGACGCACGGCGAAACCCTGGCCGGCAGCAGCTTCTACAGCGACTCGCACAACGATCTGCCGCTGCTGGAACGGGTCGAGCGGCCGGTGGCCGTGGACCCGGACGAACGCCTGCGCCAGGAGGCCCGGCGACGCGGCTGGCCGGTCACCAGCCTGAGAAAGGCCGAGGTGTGAACGCCGCCCGCCCGGCCCTGCTGCTGCCGGCCCTGCTGGCCCTGCTGCTGGCCAGCCTGGCGGTCGCCCTGCTCAGCGGCAGCGTACCGATCGACCCGGCTCAACTGTGGCAGCCCGACAGCACGGCCGGGCGCATCCTGTGGGAGTTGCGGCTGCCACGCGCCGCCACCGCGTTCACCACCGGAGCCCTGCTGGCGGTGGCCGGCGTGCTCATGCAGGTGTTGTTGCGCAACCCCCTGGCGGACCCCTACATCCTCGGTGTATCGGGCGGCGCTTCGGTGGGCGCGCTGCTGGCCCTCATGGCCGGCGCCGGGCGTCTGCTGCTGCAGGGCGCGGCCTTCGCCGGCGCCCTGCTGTCGACGCTGCTGGTGTTCACCCTGGCCCACGGGCGCGGCAGCTGGAACCCGGGCCGCCTGCTGCTCACCGGCGTGGTGCTGGCGGCCGGCTGGGGCGCGCTCATCAGCCTGCTGCTGAGTCTCGGGCCGGACACCGGTCTGCGCGGCATGCTGTTCTGGCTGATGGGCGACCTCGGCCAGGCCCGCTGGCCCTGGTGGGGCCTGCTGGCGCTGGCGGCCGGCCTGGCGCCGGCACTGGCGCAGAGCCGCGCCCTCAACCTGCTGGCCGGCGGCGACGAACAGGCCGCCGCACTGGGTGTGAACAGCGCCCGGCTGCGGGGCCTGATCTACCTGCTGGCGTCGCTGCTCACCGCCAGCGCCGTCACCCTGGCCGGCAACATCGGTTTCATCGGCCTGGTGGTGCCGCACGGGCTGCGGCTGCTCGGCGCCCGCGACCACCGACTGCTGCTGCCGGCCAGCGCGCTGGCCGGCGGCACCCTGCTGGTGGTGGCCGACACCCTGGCGCGAACCGCCCTGGCGCCGCGCCAGTTGCCGGTGGGCGTACTGACCGCGCTGCTGGGCGTGCCGCTGTTCCTGGTGCTGCTGCACCGCAACCGCGAGATCCAGCTGCGTGACTGAAGCGGTCGACAGCGGGCGGGTGCTGCTGGACTGCGGCGACCTGGACGTCGGCATCGGCAGCGTGCGGGTGACGCGGCGCTTCCGGCTGGCGCTGCGCGCCGGCCAGTGCTGGTGCCTGCTGGGTCGCAACGGCACCGGCAAGACCACTCTGCTGCGCACCCTGGCCGGCCTGCGCCGGCCGGCCGGCGGCCGTATCCGGCTCGGCGGCGAGCCGCTGGAAACACTGCCCCGGCGGACCATCGCCCGGCGGCTCGGCATCCTGTTCCAGTCCCAGGAGGACGTCTTCCCCGCCACCGTGCTGGAGAGCGTGCTGACCGGTCGCCACCCCTGGCTGCATGCCTGGCAATGGGAGTCGGCCGCCGACCTGCAGCGGGCGCGCGAGGCGCTGGCCTTCGTCGAACTGTCCGGATTCGAACAACGCCCCCTGCACACCCTGTCGGGCGGCGAACGGCGCCGCGCCGGCATCGCCACCCTGCTCACCCAGGACCCCGGCCTGCTGCTGCTCGACGAACCCACCAACCACCTGGACCTGCACCACCGCACCCGCCTGCTGGAGCGCCTGTGCCAGCGGGCCCGCGACCGCGGCCAGGCCGTCCTCATGGTATTGCACGACATCAACCTGGCCGCCCGCTTGGGCGACCACTTCATCCTGCTGCAAGGCGAGGGGCGGGCCTGCACAGGTACGGCCGCCGAAGTCCTCACCACCGCCAACCTGGAGGCGCTCTACGGCCACCCCCTCGAACAGGTGCGCACCCGCCACGGGCCCGCCTGGCTGCCGGCCTGATCCTGTCGGTCACACCGACATTTGTCGATATTTCTTACAACAAAACCGCTTGTCACAGACAGGGGCGCCACGGCAAGTTGCTGTCCCACGGACAAAATGCCAGCAACCGCAGACCCGGATCCTACCGTCCACATGTCGGGTTTCTTTACGATTCCGCCCGGCCGGGCCGGCACCGGTTGAACCAAGCCCATGAATAAGCTGCCTAAATTCTCAAAGGCACAGCATTTGCTCTGTCAGTGATGAATCCACGTGGAGTCCACATGAGCCCAGACACGATGACCGCCACGCCGGACGGCGCCAGCGAAGAGCGCCGCCGCACCGCCGATCGTCGCCGCCACAGCCTGCGCACCCTCACCTACTGCGGGCTCTCCGGCCGCGGCCGCCGCCGTCACCGCCGGCGCGCCGACCAGGACTACTACCTCGACTGGTACGAGCCGCGGCTGGTCTACGTCGCCATGGGTATCATGCTGCTGAGCAGCCTCGACGCCCTGCTCACCCTCACCCTGCTCTCCCACGGCGCCTATGAAGCCAACCTGCTGATGGCCAGGCTGCTGTCGGTGAGCGTCCAGACCTTCGTCACCGGCAAGCTGCTCTTCACCGGCGCGGGGGTGCTGTTCCTGTTGATGCACGCCCACTTCCGCGTCCTGGGCGTGGTCACTGGCTGGCAGGCGCTGCACGGGCTGGTGCCCGTGTACGTCGCGCTGATCGTCTACGAACTGGTCTTACTGGCGAGGATACAATAATGAAAACATTCAACTGGCAAACAGTCGCCGCCACCAACGACGCCGGTTCCCGGGCAGCGGCGCGGGCGCTTGCAAATCGACTGGCGGAAGTTTGGACAGGATCCAGCCGGGCAGGGGCGGGTTGTCACTGTAACCGCAGGACACGCCCAGGTTGTTCGGATCGAATATCTTCACGAAGCCGGGCGCGTTGAGATCGTCTGCGTAGACGATACCGCAGTAGTCTTCCCCGTGCTCGCGGCGTAGCAGGACATCGACCTCGTCGATGAAACGCTGCAGTTCTCCGGCCGCCACCGGCGCCACCGGCGGCGGCTCGCCGATCGCGTACAGGTACCAGCCGCCGCCGGCGTCCCGTTTCAGCACGTCCCACAGGGTGTCGAGCTGCGGCCAGCGCAGCACACCGGAAAAACTGCCCCGAAAGGCGGTCAGAAAATCGTCTTGCTGCTCGGCCATGGCCGGCCTCCCTCCAGACCGTCTGGTCCTCCAAGGGTAAAACATCCGCGCGCCTTTTTCTAAATCTGCCGGGGCCGGTGCGCCAGGGAACGGGAAAAAACTTCTAACTCAATCAGTTATGATTGGATTACCTTGACAGCCGCAAGCCGGCGCCGTACATTCACCCCAGTCCCGACTGCCGGTCCGCCGCCCCATGAACAAGCCCATGCCGCTGTTTGTCCTCGCCTCGCTGCTGCTGCACGGCCTGTGGCTGCTGGTGCCGACCGGTCCGGTGCAGCGCCCCGCAATCGGCGGCTGGCAACAGGCGTTGCGCGTCCAGGTGCTGCAACCGACCGCCACGACGGCCCGACCGCCGGCGCCCGCCAGCACCACCCCGCCAGCACCCCGCGGCGCCACCCGCCCGGTGCCGCCCGCGCGGCACCGGGCAACGTCCCTTCGCACCGCACGGACAGGGGCCGCCGTCCCGCCTGGGCGGCGCGCCGAACGCCCCCCTGCCCGCCCGGCCGCCACCCCGCTGGCCACCCCGGATCCCGCCACCGCCCGCGCGCGCATCAGCGAAGCCCTGCGGCGACGCCTGGCCGAACAGTTCGACTACCCCTGGCTGGCGCGCCGTCGCGGCTGGGAGGGCCAGGTCACGCTGGCCATGCGGGTCGAGAATAACGGCCACCTCAGCAACCTGCGCGTCCTGCGGACCTCGGGCCACCACATACTGGACCGCTCGGCGCTGGAATCGGCGCGCCGCATCGGCGCCCTGCCCGAAATCCGCGGCTGGCTGGGCGGCCATGGCCTGGACCTGCAGATCCCGGTCCGCTACCGGCTCGTCGACAGTTGATCGGGTCGTGGGACACCGCCTGTCGAAAATCTACACCCGCACCGGCGACGCCGGCGACACCGGGCTGGGTGACGGCACCCGGGTTGCCAAGGACGACCCGCGGATCGAGGCCATCGGCGCCGTGGACGAACTCAACAGCGCGCTGGGCGTGCTGCTGGCGGACCCGCTGCCCGGGAGCCTGACCGACACCCTTACCCGGGTGCAGCACAGCCTGTTCGACCTGGGGGGTGAACTGTCGCTGCCGGGCAGGGCGCTGATCGAAGACCGCCAGGTGGACTGGCTGGAGCGGCGGCTCGACGCCTTCAACGCGAATCTGCCGCCGCTCGAAGACTTCATCCTGCCGGGCGGCAGCCGGAGCGCCGCCCTGTGCCACCTGGCGCGCGCCGTCTGCCGCCGCGCGGAACGCCGCACCGCGTGCCTGGCGCGCGCGGGCGACGTCAATCCCGCCACCCTGCGCTACCTCAACCGCCTGTCCGATCTGCTGTTCGTGATGGCACGGGTGCTGAACCGCGAAGCGGGCCGGCCCGACGTGCTGTGGAAGAGCGATGCCGCCCGCCACACCTGAGCCACGGATGCCGACTCAGCGCGGCGCCTGCCCTTGCGCCGGCGTCGCGCCCCGCCGCACCGCATCCAGCTTCCGGCACAACACCCGCGCACCGTCCACCGCGCGCGGCGTCTGCCGTTCCAGCCAGTCCGCCGGCACACTCAGCACGGGCACCGCGTCCGGCCCCGGCCAGTGTCGCCACTGCGCCCGGCGGTCCCGGCCCTTGCCGACGGCCACGACGATGACGTCCGGGGCGGCGGCGACCACGGCCTCCAGGCCGACGGTGGGCACCAGCTCGGGCAGACCGGCGAAGATGTTATCGGCCCCGCACAGGCGCAGCCAGGCGCTGATCATGTGGTCGCCGTTGACGGTCATCAGCGGCCGGTCCCAGACCGGATAGAACACCCGCAACCGCTCGCGGCCGGCGTAGCGGCTGCGCAGGGCTCGCACCCCTTCACGAAAGCGGCGGGCGGCGCGCGCTGCCACAGGGTCGCTGCCGGCCAGGTGACCGAGCCGCTCCAGGCTGGTGGCGATCTCGTCGATGCGGCGCGGCTCGGACAGGAACACGGTCAGCCCCAGCCGCCGCAACCGTTCCGGCACCGGGCCGTTGCCGCTCTGCCAGGCCACCACCAGGTCCGGCTGCAGGGCCAGGATGCGCTCGACGTCGAGGCCGGCGCCGCCGCCCACGCGCGGCAGGGCGCGCGCCGCCGGTGGATAGTCGCTGTGTTCGGAGACGGCGACCACCCGGCTGCCGGCGCCGGCGGCGAACAACAGCTCCGTGGCGTGGGGCGCCAGGCTGACGACGCGATGCGCCGGCCGCTCCAGGCGCACCGTACGGCCGGCATCGTCCACCACCACCGGCCCGGCCACCGACCGGCCGGGCAGGGCCGCGACCAGCACGAGCAGGCCGGAAAGCAGGGACAGGAACGGGGACGGACTGTGCATGACGGCGATTCTACGCCGTATTCCCCGGGACCGCCGCGAAGCGCCGGGCGTCAGAACGCCGCGTCGAAACCGAACAGGATGTAGTGCTCCTTGCTCAGGTGGCCCGTGAAGAAGGTTCCGGACTGCGGGTCCTCGCCCAGGAAGTCGATGTTGACTTCCGCCACCCCCTTGATGTTGCGCATGAAGTAGTAGGCCGCGGTCAGCGACAGGCTGTTGATGTCGATGCCTTCGTAGACGGTGTCGGTATCGTCCAGATCGCCGGCGTCGGCGAGGTTGTAGAGCGCGGAAAAGGCCCAGTGGTCGTCCATGATGTAGTCCACGCCCGCGAACGCGCCCCACCAGTTGTAGTTCTTGCCGCTGTCCAGGAAGCCGTCCCAGGAGTTCCACAGGTACTGCGCGAACCAGTACAGGCTGCCCGCCTCGCCGGACAGGTCGAGACCGACGATGCGCTTGTCGGTGTCACGGCTGCCGCTGTCCTGGCCGGCAGGCCCGGTGGCGTTCTTCTGTTCCCCGGCCAGGCCGAACAGACCGACCGAGACCGGCCCGAGGTCGGTGCCCAGGCGCCCGAACAGGGTCTTGTCGCTGTTGTTGTCGAACATCTTGTCGGGGCGGCGGTAGCCGGGGCTGTTGATGTTCAGGTTGTCCTCTATGCCGTTGCCGTTCACCACCCCGACGTCGATGTCGACCGGCCCCAGCGCGCGGTCGAACAGCACGCCGCGGTCGTAGGTGATGCCGGCCATGCGGTAGACCATGAAATCCTGGAACGTCATGCGCGTCTCGCGCGCGAACATGAGGTCGGAGATCTGGAACTGGCCCAGCATCATGCCGACTCCGCTGCCGAACAGGTCGTCGTGGCGAAACCAGGCGTCCTCGATGATGGTCTCGCCGTTGCCGCCCTTCTCGGCGAAGATGCCATAGAAGTAATAGGTGATGTGATCGCTCAGCGGCGCGCTGGAGAGCAGCTTGATCAGGTAGGGCGACTGGAAGTCGCTGCCGGCCTGTTCGGTGGCTCCGGTCACCGGATCGACGGACTTGCCCTTGCGGGCCTGCGCATAGGCCTGGGCGCGCACCGCCAGCGGCGGGTAGGCCGGCAGCGCCAGGCGTTCGTCGCCGGTCCCGGCCGTGGTATCGCGCCAGTTGGGCAGGCGCATGTTGCTGTCGCGGAAGTGCTCGCCGAAGGCGTTGAGACGCGGGAAGGCCGCGTGGCAGGCGGCACAGCTCATGCTGTACTTGCGCGCGAATTCGGGTATGGCCTGGCTCACCGCCGGCAGCAGCGCGGCACACAACGCCAGGGCGGCGCCGATGCGGGCGGGTTGGAAACGTCGCGTCGTCGTGTTCATGGTCTTTCCTCCGGTACGCAAGGCAGGCGGCGGCCGTCAGCCCGCCCAGCCGGCCAAGGTCATCAGTGACAGGCCCACCAGCCACACCACCAGGGTGCGCCATACCAGCCGCATGGCAGCGCGCGGCGGCCGTACCCCGTCGTCCCCGCCGGCGGATACGTCGAGAGCGCCGAGGCCGGTCTCGGCCAGCACCCGTTCCGAACCCTCCACCCCCTGCGGGTGCTCCCGGTGGGCGGCCCGCCAGCCCTCCAGGGCGGCGTCGAAATGCCCGCTCAGGGCATAGCCCAGCGCCGTGAGACGGGCCGGGATCCAGGCCAGGATGGCCAGCAGCAGGGCAACGCTGTCGCCGAACCCGCCTTCGCCGTCGCGCTCGTGGTGCAGGACCGAAACGGCCCGGTACAGCACCGCGCCCAGGGGGCCCAGGACGATGAACCAGAACAGCACCGCGAACAGGCGGTCGTTGGCGCCGGTGAGTACGCCGCGCGTCACCAGCTCGGTGGCGGCTGCGAGATCCTCCGGCGGCGTGTCGCCATCCAGCAGCCGGGCGGCGGCGCGGCGGCGCAGCTCCGCGTCGCTGGAGTCGCTGACCTCGCAATAGGTCTCGACATCGGCGGCCAGATCGCGCGGACCCAGGCAATAGACAAACACCGCCACGTTGTAGAGCAGGCCGACCAGACCGAACAGCAGGTCGTCGGTCCAGTCCTGCAGCAGGGCCACCGAGGCCAGCGGCGGCAGCAGGACCACCAGCAGGCCGGCGGCGCCGTCCCACAGCGGCGCGTTCAGGCGGGCCCGCAGCCAGTCCACGTAGTCGAGGAACCAGCGGTAGCGCCGGTACTCGTGCAGGTTG
>Ga0256841_1001677_pt1 | contig 18528 bp, 14 predicted proteins | sample 356308metaG_FD_185971 | JGI IMG/M metagenome (GOLD analysis project Ga0256841, IMG submission 185971) | Hydrothermal vent microbial communities from Mid Atlantic Ridge, Atlantic Ocean - 356-308 | ecosystem: Environmental > Aquatic > Marine > Hydrothermal vents | place: Atlantic Ocean: Mid... | reverse complement strand
CGGCCGAGGTTACTTCCGAGCCGGTCTTGGAATACCTGACCGATTCACAACAGGGGATTATCTCCCTAAGCATCTCGGCTAATTCGACCTCCATAGGATGCATCAAAGAGAATGTGATTCCGTCCTTAAGTTGTCGTTGTATCGCCTTGGTAACCGCAGGATAATTATGTCCAAGTGTTATGGGACCAAGAGCAAGCGGGTAGTCTATATATTCGTTCCCATCCACATCGAACACATGGCTCCCTTCCCCCCGCGCAAGGTATATCGGGGAATAACCCCGAACGAACTGGCTGGGACCCTTCGATAGGGTCTGTGTGTAGCAGGGGATAAGCCCTTCGGACCTTTTAAGGTAATTTCTTGACTCCTTTAACGACCGAACCTCATTTTCCTTTTTTACAAGTTCCAATGTTTCCATACAATCTCCTTTTATAAAATGCGATCTCTCCCAAAATCAATCATCGGACCGAAATTGCCATTTTTTCCTTTTCCTCTTGAGTCATATTATGGCCCTCATTTCTTTTATGCCCCGCGTTAATCGCCATCAATTCCGGGTGTTGGCGCAATAGTTCAAATACATTTTCTCGGGTGAATATTTCATTCGGTTTATACAAGGTTTTGAAAACCTCATTTACGAATTGAAGGTCATCAAACCCATCGACAGTCCATCTGAATTTCGAGCGGTTTATGCCATCGGCGATATTGCCTATTTTGAACCGTTCGGGATGTTTTTCGACGAAGGTGGTAACATGCTCCCGATCGAATGGTTCGAGGGCGTAATCATTAAGCCTCTCCAATGTATTCATCGGGAATACCTCCACATCCAATCCATCCGGATATGTCGGCGGGATGACATTACTGCAGTAATCGTATTTATCCCTATTGTCCAAGTACAGGTTGATAACCTCATCGACCAGCGAGGGATCGATAAGCGGGCAATCGGAAGTAATCCGAACTATTATATCAACCCCGAATTTTTTGGCGGCATCATAATAACGGGCAAGGACATCATCCACAGAACCGCGATAGCAATCGACATTCCACAATTCGCATAAGGATTCAAGCTTGTCATCTTCGGGGGAAGTAGTTGTCGCAATTATAATATTATCTAATCTCTTGCACCGCCTTAATCTTTCTATCACCCTCTCCAACATCGGACGACCCTGAATAGGCCTTAGAACTTTCTCCGGTAGCCGTGTTGATCCGAGTCTCGCCTGTATAATTGCCGATATCATAATACCTCCGTTTTTTATTCCTAAAATAATTTAGAATCCTTTTAAAAGCGAATATTACATCGCCGATATCCTTTTCAGTCATTTTTGGCGTAAGCGGCAATGAAAATACCCGTTCCCCGATAAACTCCGCCTTCGGATACATCCCCTCTCTATAACCATATTTCTCCCGGTAATATTGATGGAGATGCACCGCCCTGAAATGTATCCCTATGCCGATATTTTCAGCCGTCAACGCCCGCATAACCTCATCCCTACCCACACCTAATACTTCAGGTCTAACCATAACGGGGTATAGGTGCCAAGCATGTACATCCCGTTCATTGCCCCTCGGCAGAATCAACTCTTCATAAACTGAAAGCTCTCTGTAATAGGTATCGGCATATTTTTTCCGTGTCTTGATAAATTCATCCAATTTCGCTAATTGATGTATACCCATCGAGGCCGCCACATCGGTCATATTGTATTTATATCCGGGATATACGACCTGATAATGCTTATTCCCCTGCTTGGAATATCTTTGCCAAGCCCCAAGGTCCATTCCATGAAGCGCTAATATTCTTATACGCCTTGCCAAATCCTCATCGGAAGTCGATACAAATCCTCCTTCGGCGGTAGAGATATTTTTCGTTACATAAAATGAAAAAGCCGTAGGATTACCGAAGCTGCCTATTTTCCTTCCCCGATATTCGCTTCCGATGGCGTGGGCGGCATCCTCCAATACAAGCAGATTATATCTTTCCGCAATGCCGTATATCCTATCGAGATTACAGGGTAAACCGGCGAAATGAACGGGTATAACGGCTTTCGTCCTTTTGGTGATAGCAGCTTCGATATTGTCGGGGTCGATGCCAAATCCTTTCTCTTCCACATCGGCGAAAATCGGAGTGGCTCCGACATGCTCAACCACATTTACGGAAGCGGCAAAGGTCATAGGAGTAACGATAACCTCATCCCCGGGACCTATTCCGTACGCCTTTAATACCAAGTGCAAAGCTGAAGTGCAGGAGTTTGTTGCCACACCATAAGGGATTCCGATATACTTTTTAAGATGCTCCTCAAACTTTTTGGTTTTCGGTCCGGTGGAAAGCCATCCCGATTTCAGAGTATCCACCACCTCGTCAATCTCCTCTTGACCTATTAACGGAGCCCCGAAAATTATAAATTCCTCATCCGCCCTTACCGGCGTTCCACCCGCGATAGCCGGTAGGGAGTTTATGTTGCGGCGCTCGCGTTTATAATCGTTTGAATTATTATTTTTCAAGATAAGCTTTCCCATTATCGACTGCCTCCGATATTAAATTTTCTATGCCATATTCCTCATCGAAACAATCACCCGGCGATGGTTTGTACCCACCTCGAATCTTATAACGCAGTATGTGAAGGATTCCGTTACCTGTAGTGACTTCCAAGCCGGCATCTTTGGTTATTCCTATTATGGTGCCAGGCTTTTCATCGGGACTGAAAGGATTTGAAATACTTGACTCCCGAAGGTAAGCGATTTCACCCTTGATGCCGGATATCGCCCCTTCGTCGGGAAAACCAAACGCCTTTATTTGATTATGAATCTCAAAAGCCGTTCTATCCCAATTAATCATTCGGATATCCCCCTCTCCCTTCCACCAATTTATATCTTCATATTTCAATCTCTTTTCGATTACCGCATTATCGAAAAGGATATCACGCAAATTCCGCTCATAAAGTTCCAGCCCGATGCTTATCGCCCTTCCATACAAACTTATACCCATATCTTCGCGAAGTATCGGCGTAGAAGCTGATTGGATAATATCGATGCATCCCAAATCCGATTTGAAATAATGGAGGATAATTTGGAATTCCGTTTCCCCCGACATTATAGCCCTCTGAACCGACAACGCGCCGGCATATTTTGTCGGCGAGCCAATTTGCAGATTAACCCATTGTATCGCATTTGATCGGAATATCCTCTCGGGGGGAAAACCCGAATAATCGAAGGATAATATTAGGGTTGCACTGTGTGCGCCCTCAATTATAGAATCGAAATCATCGGGAATCGTTTCTCCCGAATAGACAATTCTCAAACCGTATTTCCGCAACATCTCGGCAAGTTTCAGGGATAATTGCTCGTCGGCAATAACCATAACATTGGTGTGAAATAATTTCTTTCGGGGGGTATAATTTCTTGGACTTTCCACAATATCCTCTAAAATCCCCTAAACCATTTATGGTAATAATTCGTTATTCGCTCTATTTTATAATTATTCTTACCATAAAGCCTTTGCGCCGGTATATTACGAGCCTGCGTCAGCACCCTTGAGGTCGTTATTCCATTCAATTTGAAATTATATTCCACCGATTTGAGTAGATTGGAACCTATGCCCTGCCCGACAAATCGAGCATCGACCCCAATAAGCCCTATATCCCCGACAGGTGCATTATACTTACCGCTGACAAATCCCGCGACGGAATTGTTTACTTCAGCCAGTAAGACAATATCTTCATATCCGTGAAGCGAATTGATAATCCATTGCCTATACAATTCATCGCATTTATCATCGGGAATATGTTTGTCGAAATAAAATCTGCTATTGGTATACATCGTAGCAGACATCTCGCTTAACGCCGAAGCGTCACTGTCTCTCGCTTTTCTGACAATAGGGCTGATGCCGCTTCCCCTTAAAATTCGTTTCGAGAAAAGAAGGCGAGTATCGACCAAATTAAAATCCGCCGATTCGGCGGTAAGTATGCTCTCCCTATCTGTAACCTCGCATTCGAAATACAACAGGTCTATACCCTCCGCATTGCATATCGATTCGATCTTACCCCACAATTCGTTGTTAAGTTCATTTGAATTGATAGCCGCTATCCTGTATCCAAAAAAGTTGCTGTCCCACGGGAGATATGAAATCAGCGAATGTCCTCCGCCGGATTTCTTTTCATCGGGTCTTGTTGAAGCTATTTTACTCGTTTTGACCAAAATCGTATTTCCCATATCTTATTTCTCAAATAGCAAGGGTTTCCTTCATATCGTCTTTGGCGAACTTCTCAAAAGACTGTTTGGCGGAAAGGGCGTTATTTATTATTTCGGCTATACGGTGGAGACCTTTACCATCAACTAAACCTCTTGCTTGTTTTGATAGCGCCATCCTCTGCGCATAGTTATTCATTAACGACTTTACCGCTTCGGCAATTGTTTCAATATTGGTTTCGGAACCTAAACCGAGATTTATCGTCGCTCCTTTTTTTGCAAAGTTTTCGGCGGTTTCAGTTTGATGCCGATACTGATTAAGGGCAATCGTAGGCAGACCGCAATGCAACGCTTCATACAGCGTCAACCCGCCGGATACAATCCCTATATCAGCTTTCTTGATCAGATATCCGATGTTTGAGGTCTCACGGATTATATCCAATCCTAAAATATTCGCGCAGGAATAACTGTTCGGGTCAGAGGTGTCATAGGAAAAGGAATGCCCGACGACTGCGGTAACCTTTATTTTCCTATTTAGATTACATAGAGCTTTTATCGATTTTTTCGTCAAGTGGTTGTGATCATAGCCGCCGAAACAAAGGAAAATCTCTTTTACTTCGCGGCGCGGTATCATCGGAGCCTCGCTTCCCGATGATAGTATCACATAATCAGGGCCGCTGAAATCAGCGGCGGGATGTTCCATAATCCCGTTGATGGAAATTGAAGCATTTTTAATTCCATCATCGGTATCATCGAAAGTTAAGGTGGGAATATCGGGAAGTTTTTCCTTAAGGATCTTCAGGAATGTATCCCCTTTATCAAGCATATCAACTACCACCAATTGGGGATTAAGCCTATCGACTATTTTAAGGGCCAAGGGCTGCCATTCGTTCACGGGTGGAAGAAGGTGAACGGCGAACTTATAATTAATTACAAAAGGGGGCCTACCGTTTAGATCGCGTATAATAAATCTGCTTTCTATATTATAGCTGTTGCGGAGATGAATCGCCAAATTCAAACAGCGACGGATATGCCCTGTGCCGGTTTCCGGTAAATCACCGCCATCGCATCTAAATACAACTAATGGTTTATTTGGAGTTTTCATTTACTCTGTCTCCTGAATACCAAGGTATTCCGTTCCGGCTCGGCTACCCCGAGCTTACTATCCCCCATAATAACCTCCACCCTCCGAATTCCGTTGACCATACGCTTTAATTCATCCGGGTCGGCGGAAAGTTTATGATCAGGACCTACGGCGGTTTTGTTTAAGGTGAAATGTTTCTCGATTACTTTGGCTCCCGAAGCTACCGCCAATATCGGAACCTCGATCCCCAATGTATGATCGGAATAACCTATCGGACCCGAATAAAGCGACTGTAGGGAATGAATAACGCTCAAATTGGCATCTTCTTCTTTAGTGGGATATGCTGAAATACAATGCAATAAGGCAAACGGTATTTTATAGGATGACAATATCTCTTTAGCCTTCAACACTTCGGCCTCGTCTGCCATACCGGTAGAACATATCACCGGTTTCCCTATTTTGCCTACCGAGCGCATTAACGATAGATTAACAATATCAAAAGAAGCTATCTTATATCCGGGGACGCCGATTTCCTCCAATAAAGCGACGGATTCGGTATCGAAAGGGGTGGAGAAAAATTCGATATTTGATTTTTGGGCAACTTCATATAACCTGTGGTGGGCATCGGAGTTTAATTCACAATCCTTTAAAAGATCAAATATGGGACTCTCTTTAGGTACCCGTTTTTCGGTTATATAAGTCTGGAATTTAACCGCATCCGCGCCGCTTTCCGCCGCCTTACGGATCATATCGGCGGCGATATCGACCGACCCCCCATGATTTATTCCGCATTCGGCAATTATAAATACCGGCTCGTTTTCCCCGATTACTTTTCCGCCGAATTTGAAACTCCCATATTCGGTGGAAACATCCGCTCTCGATACATTTTCCTCTGCAACGGTCTCAAACATCATTATCCTCCTTTTTCCTACCTTGCGGTCCATCCACCATCAACAGGCAAATTTACACCAGTAATATATTTCGCCGCATCCGACGCCAAAAAGACACCTACCGCCTTTAAATCGTAGCTATCACCCATCCTGCCCAAAGGAGTTTTATTACAATATCTCCGCACAAATTCATCATCCTGCCCGGCATAGAATCCGCCGGGACTTATGCAATTTACCCTGATATTATATTCTCCCAAATAACTCGCCAAATAGCGGGTAAAATTAATCATCCCCCCCTTGGCGGCGGCATAAGCCACACTCGAATTTATTCCCGAATCGGCATAAATACTTTGATCCGCTCCCACCATCCCATAGATCGAACCGATATTAATAATTACGCCCCCTCGCTTTTTCATTAGAGGTAAAGCATTTTTGACCATCATAAAACTTCCTTTAAGATGCACCTCTATCACTTCGGAGAATTGCTCGTGGGTCATCTCCTCCAAAGGTGTGAAATAGGTCATCCCTCCATTGTTAATCAAGATATCCAGATGCCCGTAATTTTCCCTAATCGACCTAAACATATCGTATATCGCTTTTGGATCTGTCAAAGCCGCCGGATAATAAGAGACATCCACCCCTTTTTGCTTAAACTCACGCTTCCTTTCAGCTAATCCATCCCCTTTTATATCAGTTAGGATTATCTCGGCTCCCGCTTCGGACAACCCTTCGGCGAATTGATGCGCAAGCTGTCCGGCCCCACCGGTAATTAAAGCAACTTTCCCGGTTAAATCATAGAGATCCCTCAAATGAGGAATGGCTCTCTCCTCGATATCCTTTTCTCTTCTGATAAGCGTCTCCGTTTGCATATATCCCCGCTATTTCAAAACTGTTTCTTTTCGATTAAAAGAAATGCTTCTCATCTTATTTTTGGCATTGTCTATGTTTAAAATCAATTCGCGGTATTCCTTATCTCCCTTATCGACCGTACTTAAAAAATCTTTTATCAACGCCCAGCCGATGCCCGATACTATCCCGAATAACAAAGCAAATAAGATAATTTTTCGGCGAGGGGGCTTACTTTTTTCTACGGGCGGTATCGCTTTATCGAGGATATTAATTACCGGCGTTGATTTCTGCTCATCGATTTTCGCCAATTCGTATTGCTTGTTCAATGTGAGGTAAACTTCCTCTTTTATTCTAACCTCCCTTAACAAGCGGCCTAATTCCATTTGCAGTTCGGGCGAATTAGTGATACGCTTATTTGATTCTCTGAATATCTTTAATTTGTTTTCCGCCGCCGTTAATTGCTGTTTTGTTTCATTCAACCGACCTTCGATAAAAATCCTGTTCTGCCGTGTATGTTTGGTGCGAAGTTTGGAATTATATTCCTTAAGCTCATCTATGAAAGCGTTCGTAATATCCGCCGCCAACTGGGGCTCATAGGCTTCGACAGTCAAAGTTATAATCCCCGTCTTTCTATCCAAGCCCACGGATGTATTCTTGGACAATGCCAGAAAACCCTCGTGATCGATGGACGCTTGGTTTTTACCTTTTATTCCCATTATGGCATATAATGGTTGTGGCTCTTTGAATTTCCTGCTCTTAAATTTCTTGTGAAGGATTTCAGTTTTTATGAGCCTGCTCTCCAAAATGGATGGATAAAGGGAAAGGGGGTTATTCTCATCAAAACTTCCGAACCCGAGGCTCTTCGCCATATCAGCCAATCCGCTTATTTGGCTACTCATCTGCTTTTGAGAGATGTTCGCCGGCAATAGGGTTGATGTTGCTCGATAGATCGGGTGAGCAAGCAAACAATAAACCAACGCACCCAAAACGACCATCCCCGTGATAATGCCAATATCTCTTCTTTGCTTATAAAGAACATTTAGTAGGTGGAATATCAGTTGTTCCGGATTTTTCGTGTCTTTTAATTCCATAATATGCTTCTGCTATTTTGTTGTTTGCTTAATAAGGAAAATGGTGGTTGCTGCCGATGATACTATTCCAATTATGCTGACTACATCCTTCAATGTTTCCCCTTTCTCCTTTTCAATCCTTGCGGGGACAATTATCGTAGATCCTGCATCCGGTTTCACGAAGGAAAGTAATTTGGGAGTTTTGACCTTACCATTAGCCATCACAACCGAAACCTTTCTCTTTTCGGCCGAATCCTTATACCCACCTGCTTGCTCGATATAATATCGATATCCTTTCCCTTTCTCATATAAGATAGATGAAGGGAAATTTACCTCCCCGACTACTTTTACCGTTTTAGGTTCTTTGGGGATGTACAATTTATCGCCGCCGACCAATGTAAGATTATATTTACTTTTCGGATTTTTTAATACATCGACAAGGTCAATCGCCAAACGGCCGCTGTTGTTCTCGTCTCTGCTAAAGATTGCCGCTTTGGGATAAGCATCGGGATTCAGCCCTCCCGCGCGATGAATCAAATCCAAAATCGTTTCGTCCGTCCCGGTGAGGGCATAATCCCCCGGAAACTTTACTTCACCTTGGATCCCGACCAATTGTTGGGGTTTCCAATCGGGAAGGCTTCTAACGAAAACTTTGTCAAACCTTTTTAACTCGACAATTTCGCTATCATCACCATCCAAATAATTGTTCGGCAGGTATATTTTTTTAACATTTGTCTTAGTCCTATTGTTTTGGCTTTGCAATCTCGAAATCTCGATAGTATCTCGGTAAGCATAGCTCTTAAAACCGCCCGCCATTAATATTAAATCCCTCAATCCCATTCCTTCATACAATTTATAGTCACCCGGTTTTTGGACCGCACCGGAGATGGAAACGGTATAGGTCTTATTGAAGTCCCAGATCGAATAAATCTTTATGCTATCTCGAGGTTGCAACTCAATGTCATCGCCTTTGATCCCGCCTATGGCATTGCGCAGATTAAATGAAATTATCCTTTGTTTTTTATTCTCATCAGTTCTAATGAGATGCGCATAATCCCAATATACATCTCCCTTCAGACTATCGGCTTTCCTTATCAAATCGGATAACCTCATCCCGGATAACAATTCATACCGTCCGGGTTTCTTTACAACATCCCCAGTAATGGAAACATAATTTTTCAACTCGTCTCCGACTGAGAATATCGTGATATCATCGTGATCGTTTAATACTACTTCCTGTTTACCCTTTAATACAGCTTCCAAATCTACATCGATAGTTACCCAATCATCCCCGTATTTATTCCTTTCATCAAAAGGCACGACTCTATGTATTTGTGAACGGCGCAGGTAAGCGGTGCTTTTAAGCCCCCCGGCATTTCGTATTAGACTTGCCAATGTCTCCCCCTCTGCCAATTCGTATATAGCCGGACGCTTCACCTCACCTCTGATCTTCGCCCTTGGGCCCACAGGTTCGACAAAAATCGCATCCCCGTTTTCCAATCGAATGTCTTTGGCGTTGTCTCCGGCCAAGAGATAATCATATAAATCTATAACCGCTATTTTTTTATTGTTCCTTATCAGTTGGACTTTCCGCATAGTCCCTTTGATTGTGGGACCACCGGCATAATAAAGTGCGTTGAACACATTAGATATGGCGCTTACTATGTATCCCCCCGGACGGTTTACTTCGCCGAGAATGAAGATTTTTATATTGCGGAGCTTGCCGAGGGAAACATCAACATATGTTGTAGGCTTTCCTTTGAGAGGGTTTATACCCGAATATATTTTCGATAATCGTTTCGTAATTTTACGGTTTAAGGCATCCAAATTCAACCCGTTCACTAACAATCTACCCGCTTCGGGAAGCAAAATATATCCTTCCCTGCCAACAGGCATAGATTTATGGAATTCATCATCTCCCCATACGGTAACTATTATCTCATCACCAGGCCCAATTTGATAATCCGGCGGAACGGGACCAATTTCGGAAGGCTGAATTGTTCCAGGTTTCAAGTTGAAAATATCATAGCCGAAATACGGGAGGCCTTCCTTATTAGTTCCAACTGATATGGAATCCTTGTTCGTTTTGTGTTTGATACTATCAACGGGGTTGATACCCGCCGTATCCGAAGGGATTACATTAAACCTATCTTTTCCGATACTTTCGGCTCTTGTTAAATCCTCGATGGTTTTTAAACTATCCCCCCCATTAGCTAAATACTTGTCGAAATCTTTTGAGGAAGCTAATTCTTTCGCTCTTTTCAATTTTTCCGGAGTAAGGGTTTGGGAGTAGGTTCTCTCCGATAAAAGCAACGAGAATAGCCCTATTATCAAAACAACCAATAGCCATAATCGAGAGGATTTAACCCCGAATCCATAAGGATATTTCATATTAATATTCTCCTGAGCTAAGAAACTTATAAGAACACATCAACAATTACTCAAGCAAAAATTATGCCGTTCATTGCTATAGCCATAACACATTATGAATCAGCGGCTTATGCTTAACAGTCTTAATAATTTTATTAGAATTACAGAAATAAATTCCCCTCATCCTCGTTTCCATAATATCTCTTATCTTCCTGCAAACATTTGCATATCTTCTGAATTCCCTTACGGCTCATTTGCCAAAATTCACTATTATTAAATCGCTGTGTTTATAACTCGCTGTCATACAATGGAATAAAACTGTCGGAAAAAATTTCCGCTGGAATAGGGTTTGCGTAAATTATGGGAGTGAAGCAATGACATAGTAAACACACCAAATTAATAGAGTATCGCATCTAATGATTAAAATCGTAAAGTTGTCAATTTTCATTAGCATAATTTTTATAATTTTTTTCGGTAATTCGACAGCCGGGAATTGCGGATCGATAACCGGCACCATATATAGTATCGACACTGGGGAAACCGTGCCATATGTTACCGTCCAACTTTGCGGAACTCAAATGGGAAGCATCTCGAATGAATCGGGCGAATATATTATTTACAATGTCCCACTTGGAGAATATAAGCTGAAAGCGGAATTATTGGGCTACAAGAAATTGGTAAAAGCAATTTCCGTATCCGATGATACTATATCAACAATTGATCTATACTTAAAAGAAGTTCCCATACCGATGGCGGAGGTAAAAGTGAAGGCACAAAAAGGGAGTGGGCGCGGGAATAATCCATATAAAACAGTTAGCAAAAAAGTCAATTTAGATATGCTCACATCCCAACCGGGGACGGGGGGAGATCTTCTCCGTGGAATACAGGAACTACCGGAGGTCCAATCCCGTTCGGATTTTTCATCAAAAATGTATATCCGCGGCAGCGGTCCCGAACACAACAAAATATTTGTCGATGGAGTCCCCGCTTATTTTCCATACCGCTCTTATGGATTATTCTCCTCATTCAATCCAAACCTCGTAAAAAGCATTCGCCTTTATCCCGGAGGATATCCTGCGGAATTCGGGGGAAGACTTTCGGCGATATTGGATATAAAGTATCGTTCCGGTTCAAAAAAAAAATTTACTCCCTCAGTTGACTTAAACGCCATTACGGCAAACGGAACTATTGAAGGCTCACTTTTCTCCCCGAATAATACATATATCATATCAGCTCGTAGGACATATTATGACCTTCTCTTAAAACAAAACAAATATCAGACAGTATATCCCCATTTTTACGATACTTACGGCAAATTATCGCTAAATAAAAACTCCGCCGACCAATTTAATTTATCCGGATGGTTTACAAGGGAGGGGTTTCGTTTTAATCAGGACAGAAACGAAACCGACGAGAGATCCTATAATGCAGTTGCCATAAATGATGGTTATTCCGACGGATTGAGGATAAATTGGAAGCATTTGGGAGGGGAACACATAATAACCGAGCATACCGCTTATTATATAGATGAGTTTCACAACTTGGACATGAGAGGTGATATCGGAGCGGAGTTTAAGAATATCATCCGAGAGGCGGCGTTGAAAGGAGAGATTGATATTCTAACCAACAATATTGAAACCAAAAGCGGTTATATCGCCGGAATGAGGAGGGAGAAAATCGATTGGGATGGATATAATTTCCCGGACAGCCTCGACGAAGAACGCCCCCCGGATGGTCCCGATTTGAGACCGATTCAGGAGCATTTCCACTATGACAGCACTTTTTTCTTTTGGGCGGCGTATGCTTCCAACGATTTGAATATTTCCAAAAGATGGACTATCTCCAACGGTTATCGTTTATCCGGCGGAGGAATTATAAATCATATTTCCCTTTCGCCCCGGTGGGGGCTGTCGTTCAGGCCATGGAAGGCAGTGCGGTTGGCGTATTCCGGCGGTATCTTTTACCAACCGCCTTCCTACGCCTCCTTCATAGAAAAGAATTATCTGCCCGAGCTTTACCGAAACCCGAACATAAAGCCGGAAAGAGCCATACATCATATCACCGAATTGGATATTAATTCCGATGATGGCTGGGCTTTCGTATTCAGCCTTTATCGCAAATACTTGGACAGATTGATTTATGATAATCCGGCGAAATCCCTGTATCCCGACAATGTCGGCAGAGGCGAAGTAAATGGGATGGAAATCTCCCTTACCCGTGATAACGATGGCTGGGTAAATGGGAATATTTTTTACTCACTATCCGAATCAATACTTCAAACCCCTGTCGGCGAATATTATCCCAATTACGACCAGCGCCATACTTTAACTATCGGATTGGATTTCACGCTGTCACCCCATTGGCTCCTTTCCTCACATTACCGCTACGGCTCAGGCTTCCCATATACCGAAATTGTTGGACGGAAACAGGGTACGAACTCAGAGGAAACTCCTTGGGTTCCTGTTTGGGGAAAGGTAAATGCCGCTCGTTACCCATTCTATAGCCGTCTTGATCTCCGTTTATCGTTCAAATTCGATTGGGCACAATCCAAGTGGCGCTTATATCTCGAAGGGATAAATGTCTTGAATCATAAAAACATCTACGCTTATAAATACGACAGGGAATACATAACCCGCTCACCAATAACCCAAATCCCTTTCCTTCCGAATTTTGGTTTATCAATAGAATTCTAAATGACCCCGTTAAATAAACTACGAAGGAATAATCCAACCCAACTTGTATCACTGCGTCCGTTTCTGAAATTCCATAACAACAAAACCCGCTTGCTCATCCATACCTTCTTTTATTTCACAAGGTAAAATTAAAGGGAGATCAGGCGGATTAAATAAAGTGCTTTTAGCTTTCACAAATGAGAAACCGTTCTCGGCAGCCAAAGAAAGAATATCCCTAACGGAATAAAATTTCGCAGCGGAATAGAACGGGTGTCCCATATCACCTTTTTCCGCATAAAGCCTTCCCCATCGGCTACCTGAAGGCACTAATCCCACTATCAACATACCCCCTGTCTCAAGGACTCTGAAACATTCCTTGAAGGTTTTGCTCGGAAAATCGAGAAAGCAGATGGCTACCACCATAAGAATCCCACCGAAGGAGGCACCTCGAAACGGTAGTTGTTCTCCATAACCGCAACAGGTTTCAATCCCCCTTGATTTGGCTATCCTTAAAACCGCTTTTGATGGATCGACACCATAGCTGATATTCAAGGCATCAGCAAATCTACCAGTTCCAACTCCTACCTCAAGCCAGAGATTATCTTCATTTCTGACAAAGTTACGCAAACATTCCTTTTCGCACTCGAAAATAAAGCGACCTTTTGTGGAATCGAACCAATCATCATATCGAGAAGCCAACCTATCGAAAACTTCAAATCCCCGCGTATTCCTCTTCATAGTATTTTAACAAATCATCTTAGGTGTTGCTTCAACCAACTAAACTGCACATCATAGAAATATCGAAGATTCCGCAGGCGATGGACGCTATGTCCCTCATCGGGAAAATACAAGAATTCGGATTCAACGCCAAGTCTTTGCAGGGCGGTAAACATTCCCAGCGCTTGGGACAAATCGACACGATAATCTTTTCCGCCATGAATTATCAACATCGGGGTTTTAAAATTCATCACATAATGAGAAGGCGATCTTTCGGCATATAATTTCGGATTCTCCCAAGGTGTTCCTCCGAACTCCCATTCTGGGAACCATAGCTCGTCAGTTGAGTAATACGCCATAGGCTGATCGAATAACCCGTCAACACTAACCAAACATTTGAAACGGTTGGTATGCCCCTCAATCCAATTAGTCATAAACCCACCATAAGACCGCCCCATCGCAGCGAGTTTCGTGCTATCGATAAAATCGTATTCGTTTAAGAGAAAATCAATGCCCAACATTAAATCGTTATAATCTTTCCCACCCCAATCCCTATTAACAGCATCGGTAAACTTTTGGCCATATCCTCGGCTGCCGTGCGGATCTATCTGGGCAACCACATATCCCTGCGCCGCTACCAAATATTTATTCCAGCCATAATAATTGAACTCATCCAGCCAGCTCCATTGGGGACCACCATGAATAAGCAGCACCAGAGGATATTTATCTTTAACATCGAAATCGGGTGGTTTAGTCAATATACCGTGTATGCTGTCTCCGTCGGCGCCGATGAACCAAAAATGATCTGTCACACCCAATTTAATATGCTCGAATAAGGCTTCAGTATAATATGTCAATCGAGCTTCCTGCCCGCTTTTAATATCGCAGGCGAATATCTCTCCCGACCTATCAGGAGCAACCTCCAAATAACACAAGCGCCTGCCGTCGGGGAAAAGATTGTAATCCCAACGCACAGCTCCGTCCCATATCTTTTTTATTTTTCCCTTTTTCAATGACACCTTAAATAAAGTATTCCAACTCCTGTTAAGAGTGGAAAAATAAATATACTTCGAATCCCTCGACCAGATGATGCCACCTACCGACAGCGGAAAAGAGGGAGTTAAATTGCGTAGCTTATGATCCCGCCGATCGTACAGCATCAAATTGTTTTTATCGGACTCATAACCCGAACGGGACATAGCCCTATAGGCGATATATTTTCCGTTCGGCGAATAAGTCGGCCCCGTATCATTTGCCTTGTCCAAGGTTATCCTTTTCGGTGTTCCGCCTTTGATATCGATAGTGAAGATGTCGTTATTCGTGCTTAACGCCAAGGATGAATCCGTATTCATTACAAAACAAACCTCATCCCCGTCAGGTGATATCGTATAAGGGGAAGAACCTCCCAAAGCAAATGGGGGAACATTATAGCTCCAAGGAGTCAAGTCGAGGGTTCGACCTTCCTTTAGATTATGAATAAACAAATGATTTACTTCACCATCACTCCAACTGCTATAATGGCGAACCGGAATTTTTTTAAAAAGCATCGCCGTCGTCTTTCCATTACTCCTTTTAATCTCTGTGGCATCATCACTGCTATCCGTCTCGCAATTTGGATATATGCGGGAAGTAAAAATTAGTTTTTCGCCATCGGGGGACCATTCAACACCATAAGCCCCCGTGGGGAGCGAAGTAATCTGATATGCTTCTCCGCCGTGAATGTTAATCATCCATATTTGAGGATTTTTATCGCGCTTGGAAATAAAGGCGATCCTTCTTCCATCGGGGGACCATCTCGGATGAGATGCCCCGGCGGGATTATTCGTTAAGCGTCTCGGCTCGCCTCCCTTGGAATTTATTAGATATATATCGGAGGAAGAAGTCCCATCGTCGGTATCATACTTCGTCAACACAAAAGCTATCGTTTTCCCATCGGGGGAAAGCTGAACATCGCCGACCATCGGATAGGAATACAAATCGTTAAAGGTGATATTCCTTCCCGCAATTGATGGCTGCGCATATATCACAGCAGAAAGTAATAAAAGCGGAATTAATCGCATATATATCCCTCATTGGTTTTACTTGTTCAAGGGAAATAACATCCGCTTTTCGGCAAAATCAAATAAAAAAAGACCCCGCCCAAAAGATAAGGCGGGGTCAATGAACCGTTTCTCTAATTCAAATTACTTAATCGGTTTTATTTCTACGCGTCGGTTCTTTTTGGAATACTTGTCAGCAACGATAAAGTTCGTCTCGCCATAACCGATAGCAGTCATTCTATCGGCAGCGACACCCTTGCTAACCAAATACTTTTTGACCGCATCCGCTCTCTTTTGCGAAAGCTTCTTATTGAATTTCCTGGAACCTAACGCATCGGTATAACCGCCTATCTCAACTTTTACATCCGGATAAGCCTTAAGTCGCATAGCCATATCGTCCAACATAGCCTTGGAGGCATCATCCAACTCGAAGCTACGCTTCTTGAAGTTGATATGCAAAACCTCAACCTCTTTCACAGGTTTCGCGATGGGGCAACCGTAGGAATCAACCTCGACGCCGGCAGGAGTATCAGGGCAACGGTCTATGCCATCATAGACGCCATCACCGTCAGCATCGGTCGGGCAACCCTTGTAATCCACCTTTGCGCCCGCAGGAGTACCGGCACACTTATCCTTATAGTTCGGAACTCCGTCGTGATCATCGTCCAAAGCACATCCCCTACTATCAACCTTTACGCCGGCAGGGGTGTTTGGGCACTTGTCGATACCGTCATAAATACCATCGCGGTCGGAATCCATTGGACATCCGTTGACATCTACCCTGGCTCCGCTAGGAGTGTTCGGGCATTGATCTAATCCATCATAGACACCATCGCCATCCTCATCAAGAGGACAACCGTTGGCATCTACCATAGCGCCGAGCGGGGTATCGGGACACTGATCGAACTCATCTTTGACGCCGTCTTTATCGGTATCCTTGCCGCCGCCGAAGTAATAGTTAAACCCTAATCCCGGTTCCAAGTATGCCTGAAATCCTCGGTAGGAGGACTTCTTCGCCTCATCAGTCCAATCCGATGGAGTAGTTATGTATGCGGGAAGGAAATTGAATTTCACCCCAACATCCAAACCGGCATTTTCGCCGACAGCAAATTCCGCACCGACACCGGTTTTCAGAACCAAGTCAATTAAATCCCCAAAACCATACGCTAATACTCCGCTCTGAGAATTTTCCGCTCTCCAAAGGTTCACTCCGAATCCACCGAGGACATAGGGTCTGATGTTCGATTCGGGCAGAAAGTAATAACGCATCGCCAATTCGGTAAATATCCCTTTCAACTTAGTCGAGGAATTACCACTGCTTGCGAATTTGAAACTGGCATCATCGGCGGTAGTAGTATCATCGTATGTCTGGCCATAACCGATGCCCAGATTCAAAGTCAGGTTTTGAGTAAAACCGTACTTCAAATTCAAACCGCCCAAATAACCCATCGCAAAAGGCTCCCTGTCCAATTTGGAACCATTCATAATCGGGGACCAAAGCGCGCCCCCAATTCCAACACCCTTGACTCCTGTGTAGTCAATTGCGGCGGATGCGGGAACCCACATCGCCATTAAAAAAGCCGCCAAAGCAACAACCGTTAGAAATTTCTTCACAAACACCTCCTGTAATTTGTATTACTGTTTAAGTTTTTTTTCGTTTTCATTTCCTCAATTGCATTAATTTTACTCTTTTTCTTAACTGTAAATATTTCCCACGATTGAATCTTAACCGATATGAGGTTCTAATTCTTTCACCAAGTGGTTTTTCGGTCTCGCACCAATAAGCCGTCCCACTTCCTCCCCGTTTTTGAAAATCATCAAAGTGGGGATACTTCGGATTCCATAACGGGAAGCAATTCCCGGACTGGAATCCACATCAAGTTGCCCAAACTTTACCCTTCCATTATATTCCTCTGATAGTTCTTCCACAATCGGAGCAACCAATCGACAGGGACCACACCACTCAGCCCAAAAATCAACAACCACAGGTATATCGGACTTTAAAACCTCTTCATCAAAATTGTTGTCATCGAAAGCCGGTAAATTCGCCATATCACCTCCAAATTACCCAAAAAAGAAACAAATAATAATCTCCTAAAATTTATTTAAAATAACATACAAACTCAACCAAGTATCCGCAAACTATATATTATCATTCGTCATACTGTCAAGCATTTTTTATATTTAATAAATATTCTCAATTAAAGTTCCCGGATAATATATATTTAATATTTCCCTGTAATTCTGTCCCCTACGAGCCCTTCCTATGGCTCCGCATTGGCACATCCCTATCCCATGTCCATTTCCCCTTCCCACAAACTTAATCGACTCCAGTTCCCCGAATTTGTTGAATTTCTCATCGATATCGAACAAGGTGGAGGGTAATATCTTGGAGTAATCGGAGGATTTACGAAAAGCCCATCGTATTTTGTCACCTTGCAACTCATATTGCTTCTTCGAAGTATATATCTTCAATAGATTAACTCTGCCGGAGCTGGTCCGAGTCAAAACCTTTATATCCTCCAACTTACCCCTTAATCCCAAGCCTGATGTTCCCCTAAAATACCTTTCCAAACGCCGCTGTGCCAACTCCCGCGGAAATTCATCCTCCCAAAAATAGCTCTTCGCCCAGGCACAATAATCGCTGTCATCGGTTGATTT
>Ga0256841_1001676_pt1 | contig 18531 bp, 13 predicted proteins | sample 356308metaG_FD_185971 | JGI IMG/M metagenome (GOLD analysis project Ga0256841, IMG submission 185971) | Hydrothermal vent microbial communities from Mid Atlantic Ridge, Atlantic Ocean - 356-308 | ecosystem: Environmental > Aquatic > Marine > Hydrothermal vents | place: Atlantic Ocean: Mid... | reverse complement strand
AAGCAAAATCGGTCGCCCGCGTTGCACCGCGTCTTTGAGCGCCATCGAACCGGCGACCTTAAAGGCCAGGTCGGAAGAGTCCACCTCGTGGTAAGACCCGTCCACAATGGCGACTCTGACGCGCGTCACCGGATAGCCCGCCACCACGCCGCTTTGTGCCGCTTCTTTGATGCCCGCGATCACCGAGTTGATGTACTCTTTGGGGATCGCCCCACCGACGACCTTGTTTTCGACCACCAAGTCGCCTTCGGCGTCCGGCGCAAGCGGTTCGATCTCGACGATGGCGTGGCCGTACTGTCCGCTACCGCCCGTTTGACGCACAAAACGCCCTTCGCCGCGCGTCGCCCGCGTGACCGTCTCGCGATAGGCCACGCGCGGCTTGCCGACGCGCGCGTCTACGTGGAACTCGCGGAACATGCGCGTTACGAGCACCTCCAGATGCAACTCACCCATCCCCGAGATCAGCGTCTGGCCGGTTTGCTCGTCGGTGCGCACCACAAAAGTCGGGTCTTCTTCGGCCAACTTTTGCAGCGCGATACTCATCTTGTCCTGGTCGGCTTTGGTCTTCGGCTCGATGGCAACCGAGATCACCGGCTCGGGGAACTTGATCTGCTCTAGCACAATCGGCGCGTGCATGGCCGAAAGCGTTTCGCCCGTGAAGGTCGCCTTCAGCCCCAACGTGGCGGCGATGTCGCCCGCGTGCACTTCTTCCACATCCTCGCGGCGGTCGGCGAACATGCGCACTACGCGCCCGATGCGTTCCTTGCGGTTCTTGGTGGAGTTCAGCACGGTGGAGCCGGCCTTGATCACGCCCGAGTAGACGCGGAAAAAGGCCAACCGCCCCACAAACGGGTCGGTCACAATCTTGAAGACCAGCGCCGCCAACGGCTCATCGTCCGAAGCGTGGCGCACTTCGATCTCGCCGGTCTTGGGGTTAATGCCCTGGATGGGCGGAATATCCAACGGCGAGGGCAGGTAGTCTACCACCGCGTCAAGCAGCATCTGCACGCCGCGATTGCGTAGCGCCGAGCCGCACAACACCGGCTGCACTTTGCCCGCAACGGTCGCCGCGCGCAAAGCTGCCACCAACTCCTCGTTGCCGATCGGCTCTTCGCTCAGATACTTTTCGGTCAGCGCGTCGTCTGTTTCGACAATCTGCTCGACCATCTCGGCGCGAGCTGCTTCCGCCTGCTCCCGATAGTCCGATGGAATGTCCTTATGCTCAATGGCCGTGCCCAGGTCGTCCCCATAGGTGACCAACTCCATACTCATCAAGTCAATGATGCCGTTGAAGTCTTGGCCTTCGCCGTAAGGTAACTGAATGGGGATCGGGTGGCCGTTGAGCCGCTCCACGATCATACCGACGCAGCGGTCAAAGTCCGCCCCGACACGGTCGAGCTTGTTGACAAAGCAAATGCGCGGCACGTGATACTCGTTGGCCTGCCGCCAAACCGTCTCGGACTGCGGCTCAACGCCCGCCACGCCGTCAAAAACCACCACGCCACCATCCAACACACGCAAACTCCGCTGCACTTCGGCGGTGAAGTCTACGTGCCCGGGGGTGTCAATGATGTTGATCTGACATCCGCGCCAAAATGCCGTCACAGCGGCGGAAGTGATGGTGATCCCGCGTTCTTTTTCCTGGTCCATGTAATCCGTGGTGGCAGCGCCATCGTGCACTTCCCCCATGCGGTGGATACGACCGGCGTAGTAGAGCACGCGCTCGGTGGTCGTGGTTTTCCCCGCGTCAATATGGGCGATGATGCCGATATTACGCACCTTTTCCAGGTTCAGCGGGCGGGATGTGGTGGTTTTCTTCGCCATAACGTCCTATGCAGCCTTGTTTACCAACGATAATGGGCGAACGCGCGGTTGGCCTCTGCCATACGGTGCGTGTCGTCCTTCTTCTTGATCGCCGCGCCTTGGCCGTTGGCCGCGTCCATCAGTTCGGCGGCCAGTTTTTCAGCCATGCCATGCCCGTGACGGGCACGCGCAGCGGCCAGCAACCAGCGCATCGCCAAAGAAAGCGCGCGCGCGGGTTCGACTTCCATCGGAACTTGGTAGGTTGAGCCACCCACACGGCGCGGTTTCACTTCCAGCACCGGCGTGGCGTTGCGCAACGCTTGCTCGAAGACCTCCACCGGGTCGCGTTTCATACGCTCCTGGATGAGGTCAAAAGCCTGGTACATGACGCGACGCGCAGTGCTCTTTTTGCCACCGTGCATCATGCGGTTGATGAACATTTCGACGTGCACATTGTTGTATTTCACGTCGGGCGGAATTTGCCGCTTGGGGGGTCGAAAGCGTCTTGGCATACCTGTTTGCTCCGGAAAAGGTTACTTCTTCTTGGGCTTCTTCGTGCCGTATTTGCTGCGGCCTTGTTCCCGATTTTCCACGCCGTCAGCGTCCAGCGTGCCGCGCACGATGTGGTAACGCACACCGGGCAAGTCCTTCACACGACCGCCACGCACCAACACCACACTGTGCTCCTGCAAGCCGTGCCCCTCACCCGGGATATAGGCGGTCACCTCGATGCCGTTGGTGAGCCGGACACGGGCGACTTTACGCAGCGCCGAGTTGGGCTTCTTGGGCGTCATGGTCTTCACCTGGGTGCAAACGCCGCGCTTTTGCGGTGAGCCTTTGGGCTGGCGAATGCGTTTTTGCTTAAACGAGTTGAAGGTATATTGCAGTGCGGGGGCCTTGCTCTTTTTCCGCTTTGGCTTGCGGCCCTTGCGCACCAACTGGTTGATTGTCGGCATACCCTGCCTCCATGCCCTAAGGCCATTGTGGCCGAAAACCTTGTGAAAGCTTAATGGGTCACTTGGCACAGCAACGGGCGCTTGCACGCCCGTTCCTTCCTGCATAGCGTGAGGCCTTCCCTTAACGATAACTCACACAGGAGGCCCCACGTTCGGTCGCTCGAATCCAATTCGGTCGCCATCGCCCTGACGCGCAGGGATAACGCCGCGTGCGTGAAAGTGTGGCGCTCATCTTAGCATCTGCCTCATAGGCTGTCAAGGATTGGTTGGGCGTTTGTATCTGTTCCGTGATCATCTCCGGAGTGAAGTGTTCAGTTGCAATATCCACATGAAGACACAAAGGACAATCACGGTGAGGAGGCGAGAGGTCACGCGGGAGTCGGCGTTGATGGTGCTGGAACGGGGACGGTTGAAAAATGGGGAGGCCACGTTCGCCGGTACGTGCGCCGCCCGCGTGCGCTGAAAAGCGCACACGAGCCACGCGAAGCGCGTGGCTCGTAGCCGCCGAATGGCGGCTGCGGGCGGCGCGCTTCCGCGCACGCGCCCCCAACCGCCCTCAGCGCTCGGCAGGCAAACGGAGCTATAGCCCCGCTTCCTGCCGCAAAAGCTCGGCTTTGTCCGTGCGTTCCCAAGCCACGTCCAAGTCATCGCGGCCAAAGTGCCCATAGGCGGCCACTTGGCGATATTGCGGCTTGCGCAGTTCCAGATCGCGGATGATTGCCGCCGGACGCATGTCAAAATGTGCGTTGATCAGCTCTACGATGCGCGCATCTGGAATTTTGTTCGTGCCGAAGGTCTCGATGGAAACCGAAAGCGGGTGCGCCACGCCGATAGCGTAGGAAATTTGGATCTCGAAGCGAGAAGCCAACCCCGCCGCCACCACGTTTTTAGCAATGTAGCGCGCCATATACGCGCCGGAACGGTCCACTTTCGTCGGGTCTTTACCGGAAAAAGCGCCGCCGCCGTGCCGTGCGATCCCGCCGTAAGTATCCACAATGATCTTGCGTCCGGTCAAACCGGCGTCGCCCAGCGGCCCGCCGACCACAAAGCGCCCCGTTGGGTTGACGTAGTATTTGGTGTGCTCGTCCAACAGCTCCGCAGGCACAATGGCGTGCACGACATGTTCCAGCACATCGGCGCGGATTTGCTCATTAGAAACTTCCGGCGCGTGCTGCGTAGAAACCAGCACCGTATCCACACGCACAGGCTTCCCGTAGTGGTATTCCACCGTCACCTGAGTTTTGCCGTCCGGACGCAAATAGGGCATGATGCCGTTGCGACGCACTTCGGCTAGGCGGCGCGCCAGCTTGTGCGCCAACACAATGGTCATGGGCATTAGCTCCGGCGTTTCGTCGCAGGCAAAGCCGATCATCATCCCCTGGTCCCCTGCGCCCACCGCGTCGAGTTCGGCCTCGGTGGCTTGGCCGGTGCGTTTTTCCAGCGCGGCGTCTACACCCTGCGCAATGTCGCGGGACTGTTCTTTGATCGAGACGATCACGCCGCAGGTGTCCGCGTCGAAGCCGAATTTGCCGCGCGTGTAGCCGATGTCGCGCACTACATCGCGCGCCAGCGTGCCGATATCCACATAGGTCGAGGTGGTGATCTCGCCCATGACCACGATCAAGCCGGTGGTCACGGCGGTTTCGCACGCCACGCGCGCGTTGGGGTCGTCGGTCAAAATTGCGTCCAAGACGGCGTCGGAAATTTGGTCACAAACTTTGTCCGGATGCCCCTCGGTCACCGATTCGGAAGTGTAAAACAGTTGGGGGGAGGACATAAACGTTGTGCTGTTCGTATTTTCGCTCACGGTAGCTCCTTCGTTTCACTCGGGCGTGTCCAGGGAAGTGAAAACCCCCTGCACACTCTGACAGGGGGCGTTATCACACAAGTGACCTCGGCGTCAGGCCACGCGAGGGCTGTGGACAACGCTCTCATCTTCCAGAAAACCTGACGGAATTGGCACCGTTCCCCGCTGGCTCGTTGTGGCCTGCTCCAAACAGGGAGGTTGCCGCGGCTTCATCGGGCCGGTCCCTCTGCCGCTCTGGATAAGAGTGTTTCCGCTTTGGCTATCAAGTTGTCGGGCGCCCCGTCCTCCACCTTTACGGGGCATAACCTCAATCGAGCATGATAATAGCATCCCGAGCGCCAGTTGCCAAGAATTCGCCCGGTGGGTGGCAAGACAACTCGCACCGTGAAGCATAGACCTAGGCCGTTCCACAGGCGCTCCTAACGTTCGCCGTTCCGAACGCCCCCTCGCCCCCCACTTTGCGCCCAGGGCTTGCCCACCTCCAAAAAGACCTCAGCAACGCTGGAGACACGGTGCTATAATGACGACAGATGACCGTTTTTCAGCGTGAGAGCTGCCGATGGACTACTTGCCACAACATCGCCGTTTTCGTCTGACACGCCGTAGCTGCTTGATGCTGGTGGCCGAGTTGGCCGTGCTGAGCTTTGCCCTGTGGCGGCTGTGGGCATTTTACGCTCCCCAAGAAAGCTCGTCTGCTGTGTCCCTCACCGAGGCGCCGCTTCCCACACCCGTGCGCGATGTGCTGCCCACCCCCACGCCGGACGCTTCTACGGCGCCGCGTTTTATCACTTTCCCTAGCGCTTCTATGAGCGCACCGATCATTCCGGCGGGGCGCGTCGGGGGAACATGGGAAACGCGCCACCTGGGGGACTCAGTCGGGCATCTGGTCGGCACAAGCTGGCTGGGCGACCCGGGCGGCAACATCGTCCTGGCCGGCCACGTGGAAAGCTATACCGGCGCGCCCGGCCCCTTCGCCTACCTTTTCGAGGCGCAAGTCGGCGACTTGGTTATCCTCACCGACGGCGGCCAGGAATATTTGTATCATGTGAGCGACATCGAAAAAGTGCCTCCCGACGACGTTTCTTGGCTGGCCCAAGACGGTCGCCCGCGCGTCACCATGATCACGTGCACCGATTGGGATTGGGAGCTGAAAACCTATCACGGGCGGCTGGTGGTGGTCGCTGAGCCGCTGGAGACGGCCTCTCCTTAAAAACAAACGGGCGCTCCTTTTCCGAAGCGCCCGCCACGTGTTGCGTTGCATCTCAGTTCAGCGTGTTGTCCACCGAAGGGGGCACCAGCTCGCGTTCCAGTTGCACGCTGTGGTTGTCGCTTTCCGCGCTCACCGTCAGCGGCACAACCAGCACCGAGCGATCCACAAAGCATAGCGCCTGGTTGACCGCCTCACACCAATAGACCGTCAGGTTGAGCACCAACTCGGTTTGTCCTTCGGCAAAGTTGGCCGGAATTTCAACCGGCAAGTGCGGCTTAACCTCGCGGTACGGGTTAGAGTCAGCGGGAATTTGCACCAGCGGATTATCGTCCCAGATGGCGGTAAAGGGCGCAGCGTCGTTGAGTTTGTAGCCTTCCGGTATATTCGCGTTGATAACCAGCGTCCCTTCCCCTACGCCGACCGTCTGGGCCGGCTGCAAGATCGCGCCTTCCGGCAACTCGGCGGGCGCGGCGATGGTGTCGCTTTCGGCAGACGCTGCATCAGCCGCCCCGCTCAGCCGCGCTTCGTTAGCAAATTCCACCGTGCGCACCGTACCGCCCGCCAAATCCACCACACGGATCGCGTGGTTGTTGGTGTCCGCCACGTAGAGCTTGCCGTCGGCGTAATCCAGCCCCCCGGGTTCGTAAAATTGCGCACTTGCGGCGTCCCCGTCCGCCAAGCCGGGTTCGCCCGTGCCTGCGAGCGTCACGCTTTCGCGGGTGGCGGGGTCAATACGCTTGATCTTGTGGTTATAGGTGTCTGCCACGTAAAGCACCCCGTCGTCCGCCACCGTGATCCCCTGCACATGTTGCAAGAGCGCCTCATTGCCCACGCCGTCGCGGTCGCCGAAGTCAAAAAGCCCTGTGCCGACAATCGTTTCGACCCTGCCGTCGGGGTCTAACGAGGCGGTGCGGACTGCGCTCGCCTCAGGGTCGGCGAAGTAAAGCCGTTCGCCGTCGGTGTCAATGCCGCTGGGCTGATTCATGCCCGCCTGTTTCAACCGGCCATCGGTCAACGCTTCGCGTCCCGAGCCTGCGTAGGGGCCGACATCACCGCTCGCCAAGTCGTAAACCCAAAGTTGATGAATGCCCGCCATCGCAATATAGAGCTGGTCACCGTGAGCGACCAAGTCCCAAGGGGAGTTGAGGTCAATTTCTGTGCCAGGCCCATGCCGCAAACGGTCGAAGCCCTGTTTGCCCGTACCGGCAACGGTCGTCACGGTGCGCGCGTCCAAGTCTACCGCGCGGATGGCGTGGTTTTCCGTGTCCGCCACATAAAGCGTATTGCCGACCAATTCCATCCCTTGCGGGAAGTTAAATTGGGCTTCGGCAAAGTCTCCGTCAGTCATCCCTTCGTTTCCATTGCCGACAACGTCCAACACCTCGAAGCTATCTAACGTGGTGATCACGATGCGGTTATGGCCGCTGTCAGCGATGAAGAGGCGATCACCTGCGGGGTCGGCCAGCACTTTGCCCGGGAAGCGGAGCGGTGTATCGGCGGTCTCGGCGGAGCTTTCCGGTTGAGCCTGCGGGAGCGGCTCGGTGCTCAACAAGCCCGCCGCGCCGTATTCTTCGGCCATCGTCGCGATGATCGGCGCGATGCGTGGATAGAGCGGCTCGCCGGAAAGCTGCCCGACGATCTTGCCGAAGGGGTCGATCAAGACAAAAGTCGGCCAAGCGTGCACGCTGTACTCCGACCAGGTGACAAAATCACGGTCGTTGAGCACCGGATGCGTCACGCCGTAGCGTTGCACCACACGGCGGATGTTTTCGGTTTCGCCCTCGGTGGTGAACTTGGCCGAATGCACGCCGATCACGACCAACACGTCCGAATATTCGGCTTCCAGACGTTTGAGATCGGGGATCACGTGCATACAGTTGATGCACCCATACGTCCAAAAGTCCAACAAAACGATCTTGCCGCGCAAGTCGGAAAGGCGCACGGGCGCCGACGTGTTGATCCAATCGGCGTCCAAGGGAAATTCCGGCGCGGTGATGTCGCCCTGGTAGGTGAATTCTGTGCCGTCGCCGTCGTCTGAGCCATCGCCGCCGTCTTGGGCCAAGACGCCGCCGATGCCCACCGCCAACGCGGTGACCGCGGCTATCGTGACGAGCGCAATTGCGATATGAATGCGTTTCATAATGAGTTCCTTCTCGCTGATTGTGTGATGTGGTGTTCCTTGATCTTGGCAGCCAAACCTTACGCTGCCCTGAACAAGAAATTAGAGCATCCTCAGAAGAATTGCCAGCGTGCGCCGTTCGGGGTGCGCGAAAAAGCCCGCTCCTGAGCTTGGAGCGGGCTGTCGGATGGCCCTATGCCGTACAGCACCTCAGCGTATGCTATCCAACCAGGGCAACGGCTCGCGTTCGTTATCCGGCACGCTGCCGCGCGGAAACTCCTTCGCCAACGCCGAACGGCCAAGCTCACCTTCCCACGCCACCAAGCCATACCCTTTGGCGTAAGTGTAACGTTCGAAGGGTTGCGCGGCGGGCTTGCCGTCCACGTCCTCATAAGCGGCCAGCACCGCCACATCGCGCAGCTCTACCCCACTGGAAAGCGTCACATAGCGCCGCACAGCCTCCAGCTTAAGCCAAGTCTTGTGTACAAAATGCTTGTCCGGAATTTCCGCGCCGTCGCTTTTGCGGCGAAAAACCACCGTCGGGGAGCGGTAGAAGAGTTTGCCCACCGTCATCTTGCGCGGCATCCAGGGGCTGCCGTATTGCCCGTGACTGAAGAGCGTGTAAACTTCGCCGTGCCCCGCTGAGGTATCCGTGCCGCGATAGATGAAACGCGCATCTGCCCAAAGTTCTTCCCATTCGCGCCCCTTGACGTAGTAAAAGCGCGCGCCTTCCACTTGCGTTTGCACACGCTGACGCCCGCCACCGTCCCAATCATACGCCAACTCATAGACGCGCCCATCGCCGCGCACAAAGTCCAGCATGTCAAAAGTCTGCTCCGGATCGGAAACGTCTATCAGCGCGAAGAGGTCATATTCAAAGAAGCGACCTTGCGGATCGCGCCCTTTCCATGTGCTGCGGTAAAGCGCCGGCGACTGCGGCGCGGTGAGCTGAACGGAGACCTCGCCCGTTTCCCCGGGCGCCAGCGGCGGCAAGGGCACGGCCTGCGGCCCACCCATGCGCTCATCGCCGAAAAAGGCCAACTCGTAGCCCTCGCCCCACGTGGACGTGCCGGTGTTGCGCACGCGCCACGTCTTGACAAAGGGCGTGCCCGGGTGCATCACCGCGCCGTCCGGCACGGTCACGTCCGCCACGTAGCTCAGCTCGTCGAGTTGCTGCGCTACCTCCGGCACTTCGATCAGCGCGTAAAGGTCGTACTCAAAGAACTTGCCCTGCGGATTGCGCCCTTTCCACGTGCTGCGATAGCTTCCCGCTGTGCGTGGCGCGGTGAGCTGAACGGAAACCTCGCCCGTTTCCCCGGGCGCTAGCGGCGGCAAAGCCACGGCTTGCGGCCCACCCATGCGCTCGTCGCCGAAAAAGGCCAGCTCGTAGCCCTCGCCCCATGTGGACGCGCCGCTGTTGCGCACGCGCCACGTCTTGATGAAGGTGACCCCGGGTTGTACCGTTTCGCCGTCCGGCACGGTCACGTCCGCCACGTAGCTCAGCTCGTCGAGCTGCTGCCCCTGCTCGGCTCGGGCGGGAACTTGAATCTCCGCGTAGAGATCGTAGTCGAAGCGTTCGCCCCGGGCGTTGTGGAACATCCACGTACTGCGGTGGCGGCCCGGCTCACGCGGTGCAGTCAGGCGTACCTCGATCTGCAACTCTTCCCCCGGGCGCACCGTCTCGCCCAGCAAAACCTGCTCCGGCCCGTCCATGCGTTCGTCGGCCACGTGGCGCAAAGTGTAATCAGGTGTCCAGGTGGTGCTGCCCGCGTTGCGCACCCGCCATATCTTGACGAACGTTTCCCCGGGTTGCACGATTTCCCCATCCGGCACGGTGACATCTTCCACGAACTCCGCGCGGTCATAAGGGCGCGCTTCCGGCACGACGATCTCGGCGTAGACCGTGTGCGGGATCAGCAAGCCGTCCGGCCCGCGCAATTGCCACGTGCTGCGGTGAGTGCCCGCTTCGGCAGGCGCGGTCAGCGGTACGCTGAGATTCACTTGCTGCCCGGGGGCTATCGGCACGCTGGGCAGCGCAACTTCTTCCGGTCCGTTCATACGCGCGTCCCCCACAAAAACGAACTTGTAGCGTGCGTCCCAAGTGCGCGAGCCGGTGTTGCGCACGCGCCACGTCTTGGTGAAAGCCTGCCCGGCTTGCATCTCCGTTCCGTCGGGGATGGTTACGTCGGCCACATAACTTAGCTCGTCAAACTGGGGGATGTTCTGGAAAAGGAAATACGGCTCGGGGTCTACCACGTCGTCCACCACATAGCCGCTCAAGCCGTGCCCGAGGTGTTGCAGCGTCAAATGGAGGTGGACGCCGGTGGAAAAGCCGGTTGTGCCCGCGATGCCGATCTTTTGGCCGGCCAAGACGAACTGGCCCACACGCGCCGTCACCGCCGAAAGATGGCCGTACCAGGTGACGTAAGTTTGGTCGCCCCAACGGTGCACGATGCGCACGTGGTTTCCGTACCCCTGGGGCGCAAAGCCGACGTAGTCCACCACGCCACGTTGCGCGGCCAGCACGGCGACGGGGTTTCCCTGGCTGTCGGTGGCGGCCAGGTCTATCCCCTCGTGGAGCTGTTTTTTGGTTGGGGCGAAGGTGTAGTTGCGCGGCGCGTTGAAGCGATCGTAAACATGGAAGCGACGGCTAACCGGATTGACGAGGAAAAAGGCAGGCAAAGCGGCAACTTCGGACATGGTGAGCGATCCTTCCCCTGCAACAACAAACGGTACGATGCCCAGATTGTAGACCAGTTGCGGGCGCGGTGTAAAATTTTTTGCCCTGCGCCAACCAAAAGCGCGCCCGAGCAATTTGGCTCAGGCGCGCATAGGCTTCGGTTTGGCCGTTTGTAACGTCTTAACCCGTGTTGAAGTGCAAAATCTCCAGCGTGTGGCCGACAATTTCCACATCGGGGCGGTTGCGTTCGATCCACCCCAGCATACGCTCCAAAACCTGTTCGGCGTGCGGTGCACCGTTGCTGACAATCGCCACGCCCAACGTGGCAGACTGCCACACATCTTGAAAAGCGACTTCGGCTACGGCGACGTTGAACTGCTTATGCAGCCGCGCGATCAAGGATTTGAGGATGCCGCGTTTTTCCTTCAAAGAAGCCACACCCGGCAAGTAAAGCTCTACGGAAGCCGCTAGAATGACCATCGCGCTTGCTTTGCTCTGAAAAGGACGGCCACTAGAGATAGGTTTCATCGCCGGACTTACGCAACCGCTCTACGATCTGCCGCACATCTTGCGAACGCTCACGCGGGCAGACAAAAAGCACGTCCTCTGTGTCCACAATCACCAGATCGCGCAGGCCGATGGTCGCCACCACGCGGTCGCTGACGATCAGGGTGTCGCGTGTGTCCAGGTGGATATGTTTTGGGTTTTCCCCCTGTGTCACATTGCCGTCCTCGTCGCCTTCCAGCACGTCAAAAAGCGAGGCCCAACTGCCTACGTCGCTCCATCCCATTTCCACCGGAATAACCGCCATGCGTTGCGCGCCCTCCATCACCGCGTAGTCAATCGAAAGACGCGGCATCTGCGGCCAAAGTTGGCTCAAAACGTCCGCATAGGCTTCTTGACCGACGGCAGCTTGGATGCGCGTTAGCAACGTGCGCATAGCGGGCTGTTGTCGCGCGTACTCCTCCATGAGCTGGCGCACTTGGAAGATGAACATGCCGCTATTCCAACTGTAAAGGCCGCTGAGCAAGAATTGGGCCGCCGTTTCACGGTTCGGCTTTTCGGTGAAGCCCTCCGCGTGATAGATGTGAAAGCCGTCCAGTTCGGTGAGCGGCTCTCCGCGCTTGATGTAACCGTAGCCGGTGGCGGGATAGGTGGGCGAAATGCCCAGCGTGACGATGTAATCATCGCGCGCCACCTGCACGCTCACTTGCAACACGCGCCGAAATTTTTCCTCGTTGGCGATGTAATGGTCGGCGGTCAAGACGGCCAACACCGCCTCCGGATTGCGTTGTTGGACGTGTGCCGCCGCCAAGCCCACCGCAGGGGCGGTATTTTGACCGAACGGCTCTACGATGAAGTTTTCGGCGGGGAGTTGCGGCGCGTCGGCTTGCAATTGCGCAACCTGATCGCGTCCTGTCACCACCAAAATACGCTCCGGCGGCAACAGCGGTTGCAAGCGGTCCAACGCCATTTGAAACAAGGTGCGTTCCCCGACCAGGGGCAACATTTGCTTGGGGCGATCTTTGCGGCTGAGCGGCCAAAGACGGGTCCCGCCACCGCCCGCCATGATCAAGGCGTAAAAATTTTCCATGTGCGTCCGCGCCCTAAATTTGTGTGTGCGTTCGAGTCCAGAGGGGGACGGCGCGCTGCCGACCCGTGCGCGTCAATCCGGACGGTAGCGCTCTCCGCCGCCGCGCGCCAACGTATAATACATGCCTTCGTGACGCTCTACCAGCCCTTTTAGCTCCATGAGCGCCAGCGTGCTGCTGACTTGGGCAAAAGGCAAGCCGGACCGGCGGTAGAGTTCGTCAATGTGCGTGGGGTCGTCGCTGAGCAAGGCGGCGAGTTGCGCCTCTATGGGGTCGTCGGGCACAAGGGCTTGAACTTGGCTGCGCGTTTCCACCGCCGTATAGTCCAGATTCAACCCATCCAAAATATCTTGCGCGCTGAGCACTATCGTGGCCCCGTCTCGGAGGAGAAGATTTGCGCCTGTGCTGGAAGAAGCGGTGACGTTGCCGGGCACGGCAAAGACCATACGCCCTTGTTCGGCGGCCACGTTTGCGGTGAGCAACGCACCGCTGCGCTTCGGCGCTTCGGCCACCACCACGCCCAACGCCAACCCGCTGATGATACGGTTGCGCACGGGGAAATTTTTGGCCTCCGGAGGTGTGCCCGGCGGGAATTCGGTCACAAGCGCGCCGTGCTTTGTGATGGCAGCGGCTAATTGGCGATGTTCTGGTGGATAGACGCGGTCTATACCGCAACCGAGCACGGCAACCGTGCGCCCACCTGCTTCTAGGGCGGCGCGATGCGCGGCGGCGTCAATGCCCAAAGCCAGCCCGCTGATAATGGTGATGCCCGCCCCAACGAGCGGCTCGACCAAGCGACGGGTCATCTCGCGTCCGTAAACGGTGGCACGGCGTGTTCCCACAAAAGCCACCGCCCAACGGTCGGCGGCCTGTAGCGTGCCTTTGATGTAAAGTACCGGCGGGGCGTCGGGAATTTCCTTCAGCAAGGGGGGATAGTCCGTGTCCTGAAGCGTGATCGCGCGGGCGCCTAGCGCCTCTAGCCGCGCTTCGATGGCTTCCGGCTGCAAATTGTGGCGGGCGCGGAGCAAATTAGCGACGGTGCGGCGGTCCAGCCCTGCCGCACGCAGATCGGTTTCTGTCGCGTGCCAGGCGTGCTCCAAGTCGCCGAAGTGTTGCAACAAGGCGCGCACACGCACCGGCCCCACGCCGTTCACCGCGTTGAAGGCCAGCCAATATTTGCGTGCGCTCATCGGGGCAGCTCGTGGGGCGCGCTATTGAAGTCGGCGCAAAACGGCCAGTACGCGCCCTTGCACGTGTACATGCTCGGCGGGCACGTAGATCGGCTGCATGGTCGGGTTGGCGGGCTGCAAGCGCACTTTTTCGCCTTCCTGATAATATTTCTTCAGCGTGGTTTCGCCGCGTTCGTCCAACCATACCGCGACCATATCACCGTTTTGGGCTACGGTCTGCCGCCGCAAGATGACGATATCTCCTTCGGCCACCATCGCGTCAATCATCGAGTCCCCGACCACGCGCAGCGCAAAGAGATCGTAGGCATCTTCCGCGCCCAGCAAATGGAGCGGCACGTCGATCAGGTCGTCTGTGTCGTAATAGTAACCCACGTCATCCGGCGTTGGAACGGGGGCGCTGGCGGCGATGGTGCCCACGAGCGGCACTTGCAACAGAGAGGTGGCACTAGAAGGCACGATGCCCAAGCGCTGCGTTCCGGGGAACGTGGACACATCGGCCTCGCTTTGGGGCAACAAGCGTAGCCCGCGGGAAACTTCCGGCACACGTTCGATGTAGCCTTTGTCCGCCAGTCGGTCTAGGTTGTAATTCACCACCGACGTAGAGCTGGCGCCAACGGCTTTGCCGATCTCTCGGATCGTGGGAGGGTAGCCATGCCGCTCAATAAACCGGCGGATGAAGACGAGCATTTTTTTCTGGCGCGCCGAAAGTTCTTTGCGTTTCATGGCGTTCTCTCCGTGCGACAGTCGCACAACAGTTCGCATCGTTTGGCCGCATTATAGACCGAACTGATGTTCGGTGTCAAGCCGCCGCGAAGCATTGCCAGACGTTGCCATCTGATGATAAAATATGAGCAAGATGAAGCCCGATTCTCAGTCCCTCACTTTTGCCTGGGTAGGCGTGTACAGTCCCGTCATTGCAGATGGAGCGCAATCCCTCATCGTCCAGAAGCGCGCGGCCATGTGGCGACGCCGTCGCCGCACTTGTGCCATGCCCTAGTGGCCGGAGCTGTGAATGCCCCCCCAAGCCGCCGTCCGCCCTATCACCCCGCTGGACTTGCCGCTCGTGCATCGCATGATCGGCGAGCGGCTCTCGTTGGATATGTGCGGCGAGCTGACGCGGGGAGCGCCTGCCCTGGAAGCGACCGTGCTTTCCGCCGTGCCACTGGCCGGGCTGGGCGCGCCAACGTTCGTATTGCGCAACGGGGAAAATGCTTACGTCGGACAATTCCGCCACCGCACCGACCGCACCACCGCCCAGCTCACCTTTTTAGCGCCCGCATCGGAAGACGAAGCGCCTGCTGCTTGGGTCACGTTGCTAGAAGCGATGACCCAGGAGGCCGGTAAGCGCGGCGTCCACTTGTTGAGCGCCGAGGTTCACCCACAGCATCCGGCGTTCCAAGTGTTTCGTCAGGCGGGGTTTGCAGTTTATGGGCGACAGGTGATCTTGCAACGCACCCGGCAGGCATTGCGTAATGGAGATGGGCGTCTGGTGCGCACAGAAACGCCGCAAGATGCTTTTGCCGTCGCCGCGCTGCAAGCTAACACCGTGCCCCGCCTTTTGCAACAGGCCGAAGAACGTTTGCCCGCCGCCGGCTATCGTGGGCTGGTCTATGAACAAGGAGGGCAGTTGCTCGGCTATTTGGCGCTGGCGGAAGGCAAAATCGGCGTGGTGATCAAGCCCTATTTCCATCCGGAGGCCTACGAGCGAGTGGCGGACGTGGTCTCGGCGGCGTTGCACCATATCCCGCGTGCGGCAGAAGTGCCCGTCTATATCTATGTGCGGGCCTATCAGGATTGGTTACGGAGTATACTAGAACAGATCGCGTTTGTTCCCTGGGCACAACAGGCCCTGATGGTCAAATATACGACGGTGCGCGTTGGCCGTGTGCAAACCGCCCCCTTGCCGGAAATGCACGCCCAACGGCTCAGCCCGCCGGTGACCAATGGCCCACTGCCCACCCAAAGCGCGACCGACGGGCCGCTAAGCGTTTTGCATAACGACCCAACCCATCAGACGCAGTAAACTAAGGAGAACAGGGCGCAGCCTCCCCGCCGACACTTAAGCGGCGCGGCGCTGCACAAAGACTATGGAACGACGAATCACGGATGACCTGGAACAACTGAAAGCCGTTTTGCCTCAACATATCGTCGAGGCGCTGAACGCTTTGGGCCGCGACGACGACCTGCTCGAAGTCATCCTAGACTTGGGGCGCGTGCCGACCGCTCGCTTTGTGGACGGCGAGGTCGTCTTGGACGAGCGCGAAGTGACCCCAGAGCTGATCGCATACGTGACCGAGCGCGTCGGCGACTTTGACGACGACAACCGCGCCGGCATCGAGCGGACTTTGCACCGCATCAGCGCCATTCGCAATCGGCGCGGAGACGTGGTGGGCCTCACATGCCGCATCGGGCGCGCCGTTTACGGCACGATTGACATCTTGCAGGACATCATCGAAAGCGGCAACAACGTTTTGTTGTTGGGGCCGCCCGGCGTGGGCAAAACCACCTTGCTACGTGAAGCGGCGCGTGTCTTGGCCGAAAGCCGCCGCGTGGTGATCGTGGATACCTCGAACGAGATCGGCGGGGACGGCGACGTGCCGCACCCCGCCGTCGGGCGCGCGCGCCGTATGCAGGTCGCCAAGCCCCATTTGCAACACGAGGTGATGATCGAGGCGGTGGAAAACCACAACCCCGAAGTGATCGTCATTGACGAGATCGGGCGCGAGCTGGAGGCGTTGGCCGCCCGCACCATCGCCGAGCGCGGCGTGCAACTGATCGGCACGGCACACGGCAACACGTTGGACAATTTGTTGCTGAACCCGACCCTTTCGGACCTGGTCGGCGGCATCGAGTCGGTCACGCTTTCCGACGAGGAAGCGCGGCGGCGCGGCACGCAAAAAACCGTCTTGGAACGCCGCGCCCCGCCCACCTTTAACGTGTTGGTGGAGATCCAAACGCGCGACCGTCTGGTGGTGCACGACGACGTGGCCGCCGCCGTAGACGCCAAGTTGCGCGGGCAACCGATGCCGGTGGAAGTGCGCACTCGTGGCCCGAACGGTGAGATCACCGTAGAGAGTATGCGACCGGAACACGCCTTCGGTGAGCGCAACGGGGGCCGCCCCAACGGTAACAAGTTCGGCGCAAGTCCAAACCACGCAGGGGCACGTGGCCGTGTCAGCGAACGCGACTATGACCGCTCCGAAGATTTTGCGCCGACGGCAGCCAACGGCCAGCTCCAAACGCTGCATGTGTTCCCCTACGGCGTGGCACGCAACCGCCTTATGCAGGTGGCGCGGCAACTGGGCGTGCCTGTGCAGATCGTAGATGACCTGGAAGTGACCCAAGCCCTGGTGACGCTGAAAAACTACTATCGGCGGCGTCCGCGCTTGATTGTGGACGCGGAGCGCATGGGCGTTTCGATCTATGTGCTGCGCGCTAACACCCAAACCCAGATGGAAGATTTTCTGGTGGATATGTTCGAGCTATACACGGATCGGGAGGAAAATAACCCGATGACCGCCGCGCTACGCGAAGCAGAGGACGCGATCCGTCGCGTGCGGGCCGGGGAGCGCTCGGTCGAGCTTTCGCCGCAAGTCTCTTACATCCGCCGCAAGCAACACGACCTGGCGCGCGCTGCGCATCTGGGTTCGCACAGCTTCGGCAAAGAACCGCGTCGGCGCGTGCGCATCTTCCGCGACCACTCGATGCGCTCCTAAAGGATGTGCGCAGCATGGCAGGTATCCGCCTGACCAAAGACGAGCGTTACTACGAGCGCGGGCTGGACTTTTACCACAAGAACAATCCAGAGGCCGCGCTCGCCGATATGGACGAAGCTATCGCCGCTGCGCCGCGCAAAGCGGAATATTACGCGGCGCGCGGGTTGATGTTGTTGCAAAGCGGCGCAGTGGATGAGGCCGAGGCGGATTTTGCCCAAGCGCTCAAGCTGGACCCGCGCCAGTGGCTGGCCCACTATGGGCGCGGAATGCACGCCTATCACGAGCGGCGCTATGACGAGGCGGTGACGCACTTTTCCCGCGCGCAACGACTGGCCCCTCGCCGTCCGGAGGTGTATTTGCACCGTGCGGCAGCGCTGCGAGCACGCGGCGAGCGCGAGGAGGCGCGTCAAGACGTGGACTATGCGTTGGAGCTGCTGGGCGAAGAAAGCGATTTGCCGCAAAAGATGCGCCGCTCGCTGCAAAACAAAGCCCGAGCGTGGCAAGCCGCGCTTTAGCTCGTTGCTTCTCTCCCTGCCGAACAAAAAAAGCCACCGCCCAGACGGACGATGGCTTTTTTTGCGTGCTAAAACGCGCGTTACTCGCCGGTTTGGGCGGGTTGATAGTCAAAGAACCATTTGGTCATCAGATAGTCCAAGAAGCCGTCTTGCTTCATGGTCGCCAACGCTTGGTTGACAGGGTCTACAAGGTCGCTGCCTTTGGGGAAGATGAAGCCCATTTCGTCGTCGGAGATCGCGTCGCCGACGATCTTCACCGCGCCCTCGGTGGTGGTGATAAAGCCGCGCGCAGAAGCCGCGTCCACAGGGATCGCGTCCACGTCGCCCACGATCAGCGCCTGCACCAGCGCGCCGAACTCGTTATAGACCTTGCGGCGGTTTTCGTCCGGCACGTAGTCCATCGTCACCCAAAAGCCGGATGTGCCTTGTTGCACGCCGAGCAACAAGCTGTCGTCGGCGGCGAACTCTTCCATATTCTCGAAGCGGTCTTCGTCGGCCCGCACAAGCAGGAATTGCTGCAAGTTGATGTACGGATCGCTGAAGTCCACCACCTCTTTGCGCTCGTCAATGATGCTGATGCCGGTCATGCCCATATCGAACTGGCCTTCGCTCACTGCCGAGATCATCGCGTCCCAACTGATGTACTCGTAGACGGGCGTGCAGTTGATGCGCGCGCACATCTCCTCGACCATGTCATACTCAAAGCCCATCACCTCGCCGGTGGTTGGCTCTTCAAATTGGAAGGGCGTGTACAGATTTTCGACCGCGATCACGATCTCGCGCCCGTCCAAATCCGGCAGTCCGGCGAAAAGCTCACCGGTAGAAGGCTCGTACTCGAAGAACCACTTGGTCATCAGATAGTCCAAGAAGCCGTCCTGCTTCATGCTGGCAATGGCTTCGTTGATCGGTGCGACCAAGTCGCTGCCTTTGGGGAAGATGAAGC
>Ga0256841_1001675_pt1 | contig 18548 bp, 16 predicted proteins | sample 356308metaG_FD_185971 | JGI IMG/M metagenome (GOLD analysis project Ga0256841, IMG submission 185971) | Hydrothermal vent microbial communities from Mid Atlantic Ridge, Atlantic Ocean - 356-308 | ecosystem: Environmental > Aquatic > Marine > Hydrothermal vents | place: Atlantic Ocean: Mid... | reverse complement strand
CGGGACAAGATTCTGTACATTCGTCAAAATCCTAGCTCTTCTTCTATTCGATACGATGTAACTCGCTGTACCGTTTTAGATGTCTTTCCGTTTATGATTCATTATAGCGTAAATGATGAACAAAAAATCGTGGTTATTTCTGCTGTATTTCATACAAGCCGCAATCCTGATATGTGGAAAGATAGAAAGTGAAAAGCCTCGGCAGAACGCAGAGGCTTTTTTTCTTGTTTTCAGACACTAAACTGTTTGTCCATTCGTAAATCCTTAATAGTGGACTGTTGCCAATTCCTCAAGCATATACCCAGTTCCCCTCGGTCAATTAGTTCAAGTATTTCTTTCGATTTTTGTATTTCATCTTCTCGCCATTTCGGTATGCCTCTCTCATCTTCTATTATCAACTTATTAATTTCCAATTTGGCTTTATCAATATTTCCTTGTATGTAATTAATAAAACATAAACTCTGATGGTAATATCCTCTTGTGACACCACTAAATCTTGTTTCTATAATATTTGCGATTTCATCAAATGATGTCAACTGTTTCAACTGAGATAATTTCTTCTCAATTTTTGTCACATCTCCCTTTTTCCAATAACCACCAATTCTCTCTCCAAAATTAAAGGCGAAGGTATGAAAAGGAAAAAATAATGGTTGCATAAAATACTCAACAAAGAAAGATTCTTTATCAAGCGTTCTATTCAAATAAATCCCAATAAGAATGATATAGTCATTTTCCGAAACAGAATAATATGCCAACTTTCCCTTTTTATTAAAAAAATCAGGCAGACATATTTTAGTTAATACTTTCGTTAGTTGAGTTGTATTCATAATTAATTACCTCTAATTTCTGTTACAGTTACCTGAGAACGGGTTTGTGTTTGGATATGTTGAACCTGTTTAGAGGTCAGCTTAGCTCCTCCCGTTTTTAAATCAAAAACTTGTAAAAGTTTTCCATTTTTATCAAATAAACCTGCATCTATTCGGGCTGAACCTTTTGTGCCATATGAAACAACTTGACCATTTAAATATGAAACTTCAGTCTTGATAACGTTATCTCCTATCTTCATACCGTTCACGGCTTTAGCAAAAGCACTATGAGCTTTTGTCCCATAAACGGCTCCTTTACCAGCTCCCATTTTATTTAAAACACCAGTTGCTGCATCGGTCAGTTTGGAAGTTGCTCTTTGAGAAACTGACCCTGATAAACTCTTTAAGCCTTGTCCTATATATTTTCCTCCTGCACCAAAAACAGCACCTACAGTAGCATCTGTAACAAGATTTGACAAAGTAGTTTCTTCGCCTTGAATAGTCCTGTTAACTGTCCCCCCTACAACATTTGCTCCACCTGCAACAGCCGCTGTGGTTAATAGACTTGCTCCACCTGTTAAGCCTGCTGCTCCACCTGTAACTACACCTTGCATAGTACTCCCTCCAACTGCTCCCCAATCCGAAACAGAACCATTATTATATAGCTGTGAACCTATCTCAAAAGCTCCCCCAATTAAACCACCGATTCCAGCACCAATTAAACCTGTTATACAATTTGGGCAGTTTCCATCGGGATCGGTATAGTAAACTGGATTGTTCCAAGCGTAGGCATACGGTGATTTATCAACCTGATTAGGGTGGTCTGCAAGTTTGTCAACCCCCAAAAACCTCCCCAGCGCCGGGTTATAGATTCGGGCGCCGTAGTTGTAATGGGTTCGATCTCCGAACTCGGTAGGTTGGTCGCGCCCTTTGGCGTTGTGGGCGAAGGAGTTTTAGCGGCTGCTTTCAGTCGCTAAGGATGTAGTAAAGGTAGGGGTTTTGTAGGGATTATTGGAAGGGGGAGGGGGATTTTATTTGTAGAGGGAGATTGGTTTAGGGTGGTTATTTTATTTGTGGTGGAAACCAAGGGAGGAGGGGATGTCTTGTGTTTTTAGGAGCATGAAGATAGTCGTTGTCTTCGATTTTAGATTGGGAGGTAAACTACTTTATAGCATTTCTATAAATTAGGTAATTAATAACGTCTTAGATTTATATAATAAGGTGCAGCTTAATTAATATAGCACACCAATAATAATAAACATTAGATTGGAAAGTATTACAGTACGATATTTTCTTGGACTATCTTAGTTTACACCTAACGAAGATATTCCTTTCTTTTAACTACGGCATAGTAGTCTGACGAAAGAGGTAAGATCCCAAAGTCATAGGTGAAATAATACTTCTTTTGATTTTTAGTTTGGTATATATTGGTACAGTACTCAGGTTTAAACCCGAGTTTTAACAATTGACTTTGAGATATTTTTTTTACATGATCATCGTAAAGCTGTTGAAGGATAGATCTATTTTGTCTTAGAAATTTATTCACTTGAAGGATATAGCGATTATCCTTTTTGTTCTTTGTATTGTGATATTGTACCCGGCACTCTGTAGAACAGAATTTTTTATCTATTCGACCGAATACTGGAGATTGGCATTGCAGGCAACGTTTCTTCATGATTATTAAGGTGTTATGTGTTTCTAAGTGCAAATATAGGCATTTATAAACGTTTATAAGCGTTTATAAACGTTTATTTTACGGATAATTTACCTCAATACCCTACATCTTTGCATTGTCATCGAGGGATTTCAAACCCGAAGACGTATAACACTTAATTATTTAACACCTAAATTTATTATTATGTCAGTATCAACTAATTTTGTACAGCTTATTGGTCACTTGGGCGCAGATCCTGAATCTACCCAGTTTGAAAGTGGCAAACAGAAAGTTTCTTTTAATCTCGCTACCAGTGAATTCTACAAGGATGCCAACGGAGAAGTAGTGGAGACGACGGATTGGCACCGAGTTATCGCTTGGGGAAATCTTGCCGGATACCTTGAAAAGAACTTGAGAAAAGGGCAAAAGGTCCTCCTTCAAGGGAAGATCAGCCATCGTAGCTATCAAGACAAAGATGGTAACACCAAGTACATTACGGAGATCGTTGCTAAAGAGGTTCTTAAATTGACTCGTGAGGAAGTTACCGCATAGCGCGAGAGAGTTGGAGTTTAGCTTTTGCATCCCCTCCTTTTCCTCCAGATTACTTCCCCTCCTGATGGCTTCCAGATAGTCTCTTCCCATTGCTAAAGGAACCAACCCTAAATGTGCGAAAAACAACAGCTAAGGGTTAAACCAAAGCAAAGATACGGCATCCACAAAGAGCTCATATTCTTTATAGATTGTTGCCGGATGAAGAGAACGAAAATCGATTACTATCGAAGTGGAAGGTTGGGAATAGTAGGGATCTTTACGGCCAATTAAAAGAATGAATAGGGCTGAACCGGAAGGCGCAGGAAGGTGCAGGAAGGACTTGAAGGTACAAGAAGTACACGAATTAATCGAAGTACGTGAAGTACAGGAAGGAATGAGAAGGTGTGAGAAGGAATGAGAGGGAATGAGAAGGTGTGAGAAGGTGTGAGAAGGAACGAGAGGGAATGAGAAGGTGTGAGAAGGAACACTCATCATCTTTTGGATGCACCGATGAAGGGTGTTGTATATAGCTAGCCCATTCCAATGCCAATGACCGTGTGAACAGGAAGGATCGTTGAAAAGTTGGCTGAACACTGGTGATATTGGACGTGTAACCTCTTTCGACGGATGAACACGTATGAACAGAGTTGAACATGGGTAATACTGAGTGTCTCCACAATTTTGTGAATACAAATGATTTTGTGAGTCGGAAGTATCGTTGAATCATTCTGTCTGAAGATCTATTAACCTGTATGTCTATGAATATTTTGTCTGAGTTTGAATGATCCTGTAGGATTCCGAATGAACACTTTTTTAGAGGAATATGCTTACTTGAACATTGACGCTTTATGAACATCCAATGGACATTCAATGAAAACACCTTATGAACATCCAATGAAAACACCTTACGAGCACTGTATGAAAACACCTTACGAACACTCTATGAACACTCTATGAACACATTATTTGTGACCCCTGAAGACCACTTCTTACTCTTGGAATGAGGGATAGTTTTTCCTGATTTCCAAGAGAAGGATTTGGGGGTTGACTTATAAATGCATTGGGCTGGGAGAGGATTATTGGTTTCTGATTACTGGTTACTAGTTACTGTATCGTTACGGGTTACCATTTCGACTTTTGGTGCGGTTTAACCTGTGAGTATCATTTAATACTGGAGTTTTGAGGACATAATGCGCTTTCAGTTTATTTTCAATACGAATAGTATAGATTATGAGCATACATTTAAATCAAATGGAATTGCCAGACTCTTTCGATAATGTTTACCCCAGAACGTGAAGTAGAAATAGCGTTGATGATTAAATAAGGACAATAATTAAGCATTCTTGGAGCGTTGAAAATGATATCATACCGTAAGAAAACCTTCCGAGAAATAATAGAGTAAAGAATACTTCTACCTATTCGTTGCCTGTATTATCCAATACCTGTTCTTTTGCAATATATGGGCAATTATATGATTGGGTGACATCGAATGTCGGGCTAGATCTGAAGGCCATATTTCTAAGGAACAAAGAATACCCCTGGGATGACTGGGCTTTGGTGTGTGTTCTTCAGTATTTTATGTGTTATAGAGTGCCGGCGTTGACCGGCACTCTTTCTTTAATAGCATTGGGTATAAGAGTTTATTTTTGCGCCTTTCTTTGCAAGTTGTAGATATCCATAAGCGCATTGCGCAAAAAGATCCGTTCCTCTTTTGATTTTTTCATCTTTTGATGGGCTCCTCGAAGGGTGCTTATCGCTTGCTCCGGGGCTCCGGCCTTAAGTTGCAATTGAGCAAGAGTAGGGTAGAAATGTACATCTTGATGTAGGGTTAATGCCGCGTTTACCCAAGCGATGGCTTTTTGGATCTGGGTAGTATCATCACTGAGATCCAGAATTCCATGAGCTCCTAGATGAAGGAGATTTGCCGCTTCTTCATCGTTGTATAAGGTAGTATCTATATTGAAATTAAACTGATAAACCAAGTTTGTGTCGCGTTTGATAGTATCTATGGCTATCTTAGTTTTATAATCGTGTAGGATGCCTGTCTTTATCATTTTAGAAGCAAGATTAGCAAATGGAATCACTTTCTTATTCTTGTGATAAAATTTCAATTTTATAAGCTCTTTTTCATGATTAAATCTGTGCGGGAGGCTATCCTGCTCTTTTAAGATAAGTTGCTCTTTAAAATCGAGCGCCCGTTCAAAAATAGGTTGATCTCCACTCTCTATTGTCGTATAAATGGTAGTATCCAATGCCTGATGCATGCGTCGTTTTATCTGATCTTGTAGTGCGGTATCTCTGAAAATGGGATGTTCTTTGAATCCTCGAGGGTCATACAGGTCTAGGGCGACAGCATAAGCTCGTGTATTGGCATCCGGAATAGTGGTCAATAGCAATTTCATAGTTGAGGTATCCAGGTAATCAGGTAATCGAAGTAATTTGAACCACTCATTGAAGACCATTGGATCTGTCTTTTTGTATTTTGTACTCAACATCGTTAGGTATTCCGTCATAAATCGTTTATCTCTGACCCCACTTTGAAACTTTCGATGGTAAACTCTTAACCGTTTAAGCGTAAGAGGGTCTGTTACGATTTTTGCTTCTCTTAAAAAAGCAGCAGCATCCATAAACCCCACGATATTGTAAATTTCCTTTGTGCTCGCCTCGAGGAACAACATCGTCGGATAGCGATCAACACGGTAGCGGTGCGCAAGAAGTTTGCCAACCCCTTGTTCAGCGTCTACCTTGTAGCTTACAAAATTATGATTGATATATTGCACTACTGCTGAATCCGTAAAAACTCTTTCCTCCATCCATTTACAAGGTTTACACCACTGAGTATAAATATCAAGAAAGATGAGTCGGTCACTGGCTTGAGCCTTTTCCTGTACCTCTTCCCATGAACCTTTTTCAAAGCGGATTTGCTGTCCGTAACCTACCTTCAAGGCGATCAACAGGAGGACAAATAATATTGATTGTCGCATATTCATTGTCTATTACATCATAAAATTAGTCGGTATATAGATCTGTAAACTTTAAGTTCGCTATAAACTTTCTCCCTATAAAAATGCATTTCATATGTTTAAAAATTTCTAATAAATTGAAAATAAATGTATTACAAATTTTCTGCACATATGGAACCGCTTCGCTCTCACATGAATTTTTTTAATCATCTTTGTGTGTGAATTTATGATTAATAAAATTCATGTTCGTTTCATACCCTATCAGTAATTGTAATTATCTACAGCAAAGTAGGAGAAGTATTTCCTCTCATTTACTTGCTTGGCCGACCTTTCATTTAATCAAAATACTATTAAAATTGTTCGTCTTTCCATTGAATTCTATGAGTCGGGTGATAAATTTACCCCCCTATCCTAAAACCAATCAAAATACATATTAGCGAAACGATAATGCTCAATATTATATTGGACAAAGCCGAAATATATTCTCCACCTGATAACATCGTATACGTCTCTAAACCAAAAGTGGAGAAAGTGCTGAATCCGCCACACAACCCTATCATGAGAAATCCCCTCCATTCAGCTGAAAAACCATCTTTTATTGCTATCGCTGTAAAAAATCCCAAGAGAAGACTTGCTGCTCCATTCGCTAAAATTGTAGCCCAAGGGAGCCCCCATAATATGAAATGTCCGAATTTTAAGGAAACGAGATACCTAAATAGGCTGCCGATGCCTCCTCCTATAAATATGGCTAGAATTTGCATTATGCTTTGTGATTTTCACGCTTATTCTTGAGAATAAGATACAGCATGGTGGTGAACAAAATTGCAAACGCAAAGATAACAATTAGCAGATTGAGATTGCCTATACTTTGAAATTTGAGTACCATAAAAATAAATAGTAAATTGAAAAAAACTAAGATCGCTGTTGCTTGCATATGGGTGAAGCCTACATCTATCATCATGTGGTGAATGTGCAGTCTATCCGGATAAAATGGTGATCGCCCCTTAGCTAAGCGTATGATAAATACTCTCAAAGTATCAAATAATGGTAGGATCATAATTCCAATGGCCACTGCCGGTGCAGCTTTGATTATAAACGGAGAATCGCTTTCGAGTAATTGCTGTGCCTCTATAAATTTTATAGCCAATAGGGCGACAATCGCACCGGATAACATCGCTCCTGTATCTCCCATAAATATCTTTGCCGGGGTGACATTGTATTTTAGAAATGCGATCGCTGCCCCGGATAACGCAAAACTCAGTAGGGCAAATTGCATCTTGTCGCTTAGAAAAAACCAGCTTCCCAAAGTTATCGTAATCACTACCGCCAAACTCCCCGACAGTCCATTGATCCCATCAATGAGATTAAATGAATTGATTACTACGAGTATCGTGAACATACTAAGTAGAATACTCACCCATATGGGAAGTGCCCCGATTCCGAAAATTCCATATAAACTAGTAATTCGAACATCCGCTAAAAAGACCAATATGAATGCAGCCAATACTTGAGATAAAAATTTCTTCGCAGGACTGATTGGATCAATGTCATCCTTGGCGCCAACCAAAAATATAATGATAAAAGAAGTTAGAATGTACTGCAGTTTACCAAAGTATTCAAAGGGCGTCCACATGACAATCGAAAAAATTACACCTGCAAAAATGGCTATTCCTCCTAACGTGGGAATAGGTTCACTATGGGACTTCCGCTCGTTGGGGTGGTCGTATAGTTTCTTCTTCTTAGCAATGCTAATAACGATAGGAATAGACAAGTAGGTCACCAGAAATGCCGTTATAAAACAGAGTACGATGTCATACATCCTAAAGGGTCTTTGCTTGGATGGAGGAATGGAATCCTCCTTGTGAACGATTAGGTCCTAGAACTTGTTTTTCCACATCATGGATTCGATAGGCCGAATGGTCCTGTCATTATATTTTGCATTCGACTTTTTGTTATAGTAATTCTCTATCTCTCCTTCTACTGTAAAGTAAATGAGCTGCCCAATAGGCATCCCCTCATACACTCGCACCGGATGCACACAGCTAATCTCCAAAGTCCAGGTGTTGCAAAATCCGACATCCCCTTTGCCAGCCGTAGCATGAATATCGATCCCCAATCTTCCAATGCTGGATTTTCCCTCTAGAAAAGGAACCGTCGTATGCGTTTCCGTGTACTCCTGTGTCACTCCTAGATAGAGGGTGCCAGGCTCCAATACAAAACCTTCAGGGCCGATTTCAAAATGCTTCACTTCATTGTGCTTTTTAGCATCAAGTGGGAAATCACGGTATACCGCTAGATATTTTCCTAAATGTACATCGTATGAGTTCGTTCCTAAATGAACCCTGTCAAATGGTTCGATGACAATCTCTCCTTGGGCTATTGCCTCCATTATCTTTTTATCCGTTAATATCATTCGTCTTCTTTTGAAGGGGTAAAAGTAATAATTATTGGTGGGATCTCTATCACATCGATTCTTTTATACCTACAAAACTGTTAATATTATTACATTTGCAAAGAGTAGCTACTTTTCAATTTGTAGGGTAGGCCCTCGAGACAAAACCTGTAATGTATGAAAAAAGTAAATATAAAGGCTGCGTATCTCGCAGTCGGTGATGAGCTTCTTATCGGGCAAACACTCAATACCAATGCAGCTTACCTCGGTCGTTGGCTCAATAGGATAGGAGTTGATTTGATAGAATCTCGAACGGTTATGGATAGGGAGTATGAAATGGTTGAAGCCATGAAACAAATGTTGAACAAGGTGGATTGGCTATTTGTGACCGGAGGATTGGGGCCCACAAAGGATGATATCACCAAAAAGGCCATTGCAAAGACCTTCCAACGCCCTTTAGTTTACGATCCAAACTTAGTTCGGCATGTCGAGGAGTTTCTCTTGCGCATCGGTAAAATACCTACACTCAAAGATACTTCGGATTTATTTCTAATCCCCCAAGGTTCTAAAGTATTTTACAACGACCAAGGCACGGCTCCTGCGATCCTTGTAGAAAAGGAAGATAAGCTTTTACTGGCTTTTCCCGGTGTCCCACGAGAATTTCATCATCTACTGGGGGATAAAGTTGGACACGAGCTCAAAAAGAGGTATACATTTTGTCCTCCTTTGCAAACGACTATTTTGACTGTCGGACTGGGGGAGCCCATGGTGGAGAGAGCTATAGAAAGCATTCGAAGTAAGTTGCCTCAAGAAGTGGCCTTGGCCTTTCTCCCTCATTATGGAATGGTGAAAATAAGACTAACCATCCCACCCAAAAAGGCTAGTGACGACCATCAACGTCTAGAATCGGCAGTTTCTGCTATAGAAGATGTGCTTCGACCTCATGTTTTTGGAAGAGATGAGGATACGCTTTCCCGATCCGTCGGTCATCTACTAATGGATAGCGGAGGATTTTTGGGGACAGCAGAAAGTTGTACAGGAGGATTCCTGGCGCACAAGATTACTTCTGTACCAGGTAGCTCAGCTTATTTCAAAGGCTCAATAGTGAGCTATGCGAATGAAGTAAAACAAAATGTACTTGGTGTGCCATCCTCTCTGCTCCAAAAATGGGGGGCAGTAAGTGAACCCGTGGCTAGAAAAATGGCAGAAGGTGCTATCAATTCTTTAGGTGTACAGTTGGCCATAAGTACTACGGGTGTAGCCGGACCTGGTGGAGGTACTCTGGAAAAACCGATTGGCACCGTATGGGTCGCCGTTTCAAACGGAACACGAACCCATGCACAAAAATTTGTCTTCCCCTACGATCGGCTAGGCAATATCGAAGCCACTTCCATACAAGCATTGGATATGGCACGGCGGTTCTTATCGGAGTAAAATCACAGCAATCCAGTGCGAATCAACAAGGAATTATAAGACAAAAGTAGTGCACCTTAACCGTTTGTCGAGTGGTGTTTCTTCTTATCCGAGCTGAATAGCCAAATACATATCACTTTCTAAAGGGACCATACAGCTCAGTGTTCTAAGGGGCCTGCTTTCTAAAACCTCTTTTTAGGCCTGTGATGTACCCCATCCCTCTGTATGGATAGTTCATCACATGAATTCATTATGGCAGTTCTTCGCATTATCGATTTTTACCCTACCTTTGTGTTCTTATAAACGAACTGGTATGGCTACTCCTAAAAGTGTCGGTTTTTATACCTTGGGCTGCAAACTCAATTATTCGGAAACCTCTTCTATCCAAAGACAATTTGAAGAAAAGGGGTATCTCGTCCTGCCTTTTGATAAAGGACCTGATGTGTTTGTAGTCAATACCTGTAGTGTTACTGATTTTGCCGATAGAAAATGCCGCAAAATCGTCCGTAAAGCCCTACATACTAATCCCAATGCTAATGTTATTATTACCGGATGCTATGCCCAACTAAAACCCCATGAGATAGCCGATATTCCCGGGGTGGACCTGGTTTTGGGTGCTAAGGAAAAATTTCATATCCTTGACTATATTGATCATCTTCAAGGGGGGGCCACCAAAGGCATGATATATGTCAGCCAAATAGAAGAGGCCAACCATTTCATACCCGCATACTCTATCGGCAATCGAACACGCTCCTTTCTCAAAGTCCAAGATGGCTGTAACTATTCCTGCACCTTTTGTACTATTCCCAAAGCTCGGGGGAAAAGTCGCAGTGCTCCCATCTCCCAACTTGTGCGACAAGCTGAAATGATCGCACAGTCCGGCGTTAAAGAGATTGTTTTAACCGGGGTAAATATCGGTGACTTTGGCAATGGAACACACGTTATCGAAGAGCGCAGGCCTTCTAAGGAAGCTTTATTTATTGATCTGATTAGAGCGCTCGATAAAGTAGAGGGAATCCGGCGGTATCGCATTTCCTCTATAGAACCTAATTTGCTGACACCTGAAATAGTGGACTTTGTGCGACAATCCTCCAGTTTTCTACCCCACTTTCATATTCCTCTTCAGTCGGGTTCGGATAAAATCCTTAGACGTATGAAACGTAGATACCTCCGGCAGCTCTTCGCTGATCGTATTGCCTTAATCCGCAGAAAAATGCCCGATGCTTGTATAGGAGTGGATGTCATTGTGGGGTTTCCAGGGGAGACGGAAGAGGATTTTAGAGATTCTTTTCGATTTATCCGTGAATTGGATATTAATTATTTGCATGTCTTTACATATTCGGAGCGTGCCAATACTCCTGCTGCTGATATGCAGGACAGTGTTCCGCTAGATGTGAGACGTCTTCGGAATGCAGAACTGCGCTCCCTCTCAGAAAGAAAACGAATACTCGGATACCAAAAATACCTCGGGACCACAAGAAATGTTCTAGTGGAAGCTTCAAAAATAGCAGGACACCTTAGTGGTTTTACAGATAACTATATCAAAGTTCTCCTCCCTTCTAGGCCGGAGATGATCAATACGATTCAGCCGGTGCGCTTGTTGGACCTTCATCCGGATGGTTTTGTTACGGGTGAATTCCTGTCGAAAGAAGTCCATGTTTAATATAGTATATATTCTCCTTAAGACCGGTACTTAATGTAGTAAACATGCCGCATCGCAAACACATCGCCTTCGTTAATAGCTGGTATCCGAGCAGGGTTTCCCCTACGAATGGTGATTTTATACAACGCCATGCGGAAGCGGTTGCTTTGTTGCACGATGTTTCTGCATTGCATGTAGTGACGGACCCGGCCTTGGATAGGCGAGTTGAATTTGTACACCGTGATGTGAATGGGGTCAATACTTGGATCGCCTATATCGCACCTACACGCAATCCTATTTGGAAGGTTTGGCGCTTTTGGAAGGCTTATCGAAAGCTTTTTAAAGAGATAGGAAAACCGGATTTATTGCATGTCAATCGCACCTTTCCCGCCGGTATAATCGCTGTGTTCTACAGGCTTTTTTTTAATATCCCTTACCTCATTACAGAGCATTGGACGGGGTATCATCCCGATAGACAAGCATCGATTTCGCTAATCGAAAGGCGGTGTGCGATGTTTATTACTTGCTTAGCTGCTTTTGTGTGTCCGGTTTCAGAGCATCTCGGACAATCAATGCGCTCCCTCGGTTTCAAGGGCCGTTATCATCCTGTCCCTAACGTAGTGAAAACAGCCGTTTTTCATCCAGATTCTTCATCTCCATCTTCTGATATATTTACTGTTCTTCATGTTTCAAATATGGTAGATTCCCATAAAAATATAACCGGATTACTCGAAGGATTAGCACAATTTATGAAAAGAAATAATAAGGTCCATCTACAGTTAATAGGAGATAATCCTCAGCGTTATATCCCTTTTGTAAATGAAATGGATATAGATCTTGATCGTTGTGCGTTCATAGACCAATTACCGCAAGAAGAACTTGCTGAATATATGCGTCATGCGGATGTCTTTGTCCTTTTTAGCAATAAAGAAAATTTACCTTGTGTCATTCTTGAATCTTTTGCTTCGGGCACTCCTGTGATAAGTACACGAGTGGGTGGAATAGAGGAGTATTTTCCTAGTGATTACGGTATCCTTATTCCCAAGGGTGATATTGAGGCCTTGAATATTGCCTTGGAGGAAGTGTATAAAAATAAAGGGCGTTTGGCGACAGCGGAAAGCATGTTTGCTTATGCACGAAACCACTTTAGTCCCATGGCCATCGCCCGCTCTTTTGACAAATTGTACCGCATTGCAGGGGAGGGGTGAGTGCCGGATGGGCTTAATAGTATCCTCCCTCTTTCACTTCCCCGATCTCATAACCAACTACTTATTGGCTTTCAAATGATGAATCAAAACAGCTTAAAAACTTGATTCAATGTCTTTTTCTCAAGTTTTGGAACCTTAACTCTTTCGGCTGGAAGTCCCACGGGGAGCAGCAGATATGCACGCTCATTTTCAGGACGTCCCAAGATCTCCTCTAAGAACCTCATCGGGCTGGGGGTGTGCGTCAGTGTGACCAACCCTGCATTGTGAATCGCGGCAATAAGCATACCACATGCGATCCCTACAGATTCATTGACGTAGTAATTTTTATACTTTTTCCCTTCGATCAAATCATAGGATTTTTTAAAGACCACAATGAGGTATGGGGCGATCTCCAGAAAGGGCTTCTCCCAATTCGTGCCAAATGGCTTTAAATCTTCCAGCCAGTCATCGCTCATCCTATGATCGTAACTCATTCGCTCTTCTTTTTCCGCTGCAGATCGAATCTTACGCTTGATATCCGGATCCCGTACGACACAAAAAGTCCACGGCTGCTTATTGGCTCCTGAAGGTGCACTCGCTGCTGTTTCAATGATATTTTGGATAATTGGTAAGGGAACCTCCTCTGTAGAAAATGTCCTTATCGATCTCCTTCTGCGCATCTTATCAAGATAATCTTTACTTCTGCGCATCATGTCATCTTCTGATAGCTTCTCATGTATATAGGGTTCAAATGGATAATCTGTAGTTTGCATTTTACTCTATTTGTCGGGTACAAGATTGACAATTCATTCGATAAACATATGAGCGAGAGTAGTTGTTTGAATCCATGAGAGGTTTCCGTCTTCCTTTTATCGGATTTTGCTGAGTTGAACTTGGTTAAACCGGATGGTCGGCGGGCGCATTGCGTCATTTTTGTCCCAAATGATTCCCCCCCAATGGGCGCCACATCCATTGGTCAAATGAGCATTGGAAATGTGGAGATGAGCACCATCTTCTAGAATAATTCTTCCTTTGGCCGGTAGGCTTAGGGTTATAGGTTGGGTGAAGGGACTTTCGATAAATAGGGTATGCCCGGAAGGAATGAGGATGTCTCGATCTATACCTCTTGAAGTAGTCCAATGCTCTTCCTCCCTGATTATTCTCGGGGCTCCGGCAAGATTAGTTGTGTTTACAATTAATTCTCCCTCCCAAATTCCGCGGCCAAAAGTAGCCGCGCGGAGTTTATTTACACAATAATTGATGCGCAATTCAGTGACTCGGACATTGGGGAAATGACACATCCGAGTCCATCTCGATGCGGTGCTGTCTTTAAAGAAAATACCGGCATCGGTGCCGATATACAGCATGTCGGGGGATCCGTATTGGTATACGATATCGTTGACAGGGAGATTGTGGAGTGATCCTTCCGGATCGGCATTGGTCCAGTGTTCTCCCCCGTCTTGGGTTTTCCACACTTTTATGCCCGGTTCATATCCGGTGAAAGTAATCCAGGCTTTGAGTGGATTATCCGGAGCGAATACCACGGAAGTAATCACCGGAAGGTTTAATTTTTTCCCTTTCAATATTACCGGCTGATACTGCTTACTCACGATTCCACTTTTGATTAGATGAGGTGTGACATCATAAAAACAAGTATCAGACTCAAATCCGACAATGCCATTACACCCTCCGGTCGTACTTAGAAATAATCTAGGTTGAATGAGAAATCCATTCTTTTCATCATTTTGGTATCCATTGACAATGAGATAGATATAATCCGGTTGGGAAGCGCAGATGTCAAATTCCGTTAGCTGGCGTTTCCATTGCTCCGGTATATATTTTCCGATATCAGAACGCAGTTCCCACAAGCTATCCACCGTATCATCTCTCTTGGCTGGCCGATGCACCTTACGCGCATAGAGTTCAGTCATCGCAATCCAAACTTGTTCCGTCTTGGGATGATTTTTAAGTTGGAAGGCTTTAATGCGTGCGGGAGAACCTTGGGTTGGATCTATCGGCCATAGTCTTTTATGCCATTCATCCGTCTTTCTTTTTGTTATGAAATCGTAGGAGAATAGTTGATTGGAAGAGCCGCTGCCGGAGCCATACCCCAATCCATTGGTTATATCCACTTTTCCATTGTACCCATCTCCTCCTTCAATGGTCGTCCATTGTTCGCCAATTAATATGTCTGTCCCGGTGTCTTGATTGCCTGCAATAAGGATATCCGGCCTATCCTGGCGATCTCCGAAGCGATATACCGTTTTTACCTGTAAGCCCTCACTTAAAAACTGCCATCCGGAGGATCCGATTCTGTTGGCTTTTTTGACACTTATCCCTCCATCCGTTCCGGCAAATATTCGTTTTCCGCCCGGCTCAAAAGCTAATACATGTACGTCCGCATGGTATCCACTGCCGGAATAGGGAGAATACCCTCTTAGATAACGTATATTACCTCCGTATACTTTGGTCGTGCCGTAAAATAAAGTGTCCGGATGTGTGGGGGAAACGGCTATTGCAGTACGGGTAGGAGTGACCAGTTCAAAGGGGCTTCGAGTTGTTCCGTACTTGAGCTTTGACCATTTCATACCATCCAACAGGTAGATGTAAAAGGCTGGAATCGTTCCCTCTTTCCCTACGACATACGCATAGAGGCGATCCGGAGCAGCCTTCGAAACAGCTATGTTGATGCGTTCAACTTTAAAATTTCCGGGCAAACTGTCCCAGTCTAACTCGGTGCCTTTCCCTGTCATGCGATCCCAATGCTCGCCTCCATCATAGGTCTTATAAATATCCTTGCCGCTAATGTAAACCGTATCGCTTTGCGAGGGATGATAGGCTATGCCCTTTAAGGCATCATCCGAATCCAAAGGTGCGAAAGCAATGGATGTTCGCTTCCATTCAGGCGAATGGGCCCCCGGATTATTTGTTACATAAACCCCTTCACTCGAAACAGCCCAAAGCCTGTTTTTACTCGGGTCGAGAAGCAATTTTCTAATTGCACCACCCTGATCAAAATTTTTGAGAAGTGCCTGCTCTTTCCCATTGATGGATTGCCAGTGCCTCCCACCATCATCACTTCTAAAAACACCTGAAGTGAAGATGGGTGTAAATATACTAGAGGTTCCGTCATCCGTATTAATAGCGAAGTGATGCGGTTTGTTTTCTGCATCTCCCGTAGAGACATAAATCCGCGACTTATCCAAAGGGTCTATAGCTATGTCCGAGATCGAACTATAGGGAAATGCTCCTTCTCCGATCGGTTGCCATGGATTCTTTCCTCGTTTTATCCATAAGCCGCCAAAATTGCTTCCGGCATACATCGTAGAATCCTCTTCATACTCCGGACTAAATGCCAGTGCGTGTATCTGACCTTGGCCTTTAGAGGAAGTATAGCCGCCGGGAATTCCGGTAGGCCCCAAACAATGCCACTCTGACTCGTGACAGTCTTCTGCGCCTCCGCCTATATAGGATATAGAATAGCGCGTAATCATGGGCTTTTCCGGCACGGTGTCATTAGGGTATGAAATGGCAGAAATTCGCAGGACGTTGAAACCCATTAGCAATAGGAATAGTCTCCATTTGGAAGTAGGAGGAAATGATCTTTGGGCTCGTCGCATCAGCTTATTTTTTGACACGAATATAGTAAAAATAGAGAAAACAGGGAGGAAGCCGAACTCCAATAATCCAAAAGTTTCCGACAGAGAGGATTAGAATTCTAAGATGGGTAGTAAGTGTTTTGCATTGGATACTCTAAAAAGTTCTTAGCCCATTTGGATGGAATTTATTTATAAGGAAGCAGCAAACGAGAGATACAGAGGGGGCAACCCACTTTTTTAATGCCAAAAATATCGGACGTATATATACTTTTCGCCAACTCCTACCTCCAATCCAATGGATGGACTTTCAGTCTATGATTTATTGTTTGAATTCCGATGCCATGGGCGAGAGTGGATTTCTTATAGGTAAGAATTGATGCTTGCGATGCCCTTATTACTTACATAAATGACCATTTCATACTAAAAGACCCGTCGACTCAGTTTGTTAAAATGAGGTTAAACTTTGATTTTATAACACAAAATGCTTGCTACTTGAGTTTAAAGGATGACAGCGGGATTTTGTAAGGGCGTAAAAGATGAATTTCGCAGGATATACACCCTTATATACCGAATACTAATTGCCATTAATGCGTTTTAAAATTAAAATTGTAATTTTGAGCGCTAATTGGTCGGGGTCCCAGACCATTTGACTTTCTAACTAAAACAAAATCATGATGAAATCAACTCTGTTCTCATTACTTATCGTATTGTTAGCTGCCGGGACATCTTCCGCTCAGCGATTTGCCATTGTAGACGTTGCTAAAATAATGGATAACCTTCCGGAATACAAGGAAGCCCAAAAGCAATTGGATGATATCGCAGCTAAATGGCGGCAGGAAATCTCTGTTCAATACGATGAAGTCCGTAGCCTTTACAACAAGTACCAAGCCGAACAAGTACTCTTGAGTGACGAGGATCGCAAAGCCAAAGAGGATGAAATAACATCTAAAGAAAAAGAAGTGATGGAACTTCAAAAACAGCGCTTCGGCCCGGAAGGGGATTTATTCCGTAAACGTCAAGAACTTGTCCAGCCCCTTCAGGATAAAGTTCAGCAAGCCATCGCTGAATACGCTGATCAAAAGGGGTATGACGCCATGTTGGATAAAAGTATTAACGCAGGAGTCATCTTTGCTTCAGATCAAATCGATAAAACCAAACAAATCATGGCTAAACTGGGTATTAAAGCCAATAAATAATCGTACTTTTGTGGCTCATTTTTTGAATGATAAAACCAACAGAGCTCGGAAGAGAGGAACATCTATGGTCTCTTTTCCCTCTTTCCTTGAAAACAATTAAAAATTATTAAAATGAAATTATTAAAAAATCTATTAATTTTAGGTCTTCTCGTCCTAAGTGTTTCTGCTATCTCGGCTCAAGCTAAAATCGGTTACGTCAATAGCCAAGATCTCCTCGCTGACCTTCCCGAAGTAAAACAAGCTCAAGCTAACCTCAAATCTTTGGAGCAACAACTTCAGAAAAAAGGGCAAGGTATGGTCGAAACGTTACAAAAGAAATACGCGGACCTTCAACGCAAAGAACAACAAGGTCTTCTCGCTCCTAAAGAATTGCAAGCGCAAGCTGCGAAACTCAAAGAAGAAGAACAAAAATTAGGTCAGTTTCAACAAGAAATGCAAGACCAGTTGCTTAAAAAACAGCAAGAACTCATGGCACCCGTTATCGATAAAATAAAAAATGCCATCGCTCAAGTTGCTAAAGAAAACGGCTATACATATATCCTGGATAATGCGGCCGGCGTAGTGCTTTACGGAGAGCCTTCGCTGGATGTCTCCGCTCAGGTGAAAGCCAAATTGAAGTAAACCGGATCATCCATTTGTTACATTGGATAGCAATAAACCTATAGGAATATTTGATTCCGGCATTGGCGGCCTTACGGTCGCCAATGCTGTTATTAACCGTTTGCCTGATGAGCAAATTATATATTTTGGCGATACTGTTCACCTCCCCTATGGAGACAAATCCGGGGACTCGATTAAGTATTACGCCTTAAAAATAACGCGCTACTTACTGGACAAGGGATGCAAGGCCATTGTAATAGCGTGCAATACAGCCTCCGCTGCTGCCTATCATACACTTGTGGATTTTTTTGGACACGAAACACTTATCGTCAATGTCGTCGATCCACTCGTAGAAGCGGCTCTTCGGTTGAATGTTAAAAAAGTGGGCATCATCGGGACTAAACTGACCGTCGAATCCCAAGTCTATCAACAACAGCTTGAGACTTTGGCTCCGGATATTGAGGTCGTAGCTCTCCCGACTCCACTCCTTGCTCCTATGATCGAAGAGGGTTTTATTAATAATAATATCAGCGGCGTTGTCCTAAAGGAATATTTGCACCATCCT
>Ga0256841_1001674_pt1 | contig 18550 bp, 14 predicted proteins | sample 356308metaG_FD_185971 | JGI IMG/M metagenome (GOLD analysis project Ga0256841, IMG submission 185971) | Hydrothermal vent microbial communities from Mid Atlantic Ridge, Atlantic Ocean - 356-308 | ecosystem: Environmental > Aquatic > Marine > Hydrothermal vents | place: Atlantic Ocean: Mid... | reverse complement strand
CACATGGCCCAGCCGCGTGATCTTGCCGCGCAGCTCCTCGATTTCCGTGCGAACCGCGTCCCAATCCTGGTCGGTGTGCTCGTAGCTCTCGTACAGCGCCGCCAGGTCGATCCCCAACTCGTCGGCCACCCGCGCAACGAGGCCCTCTTTGCGCACCTCCGACTCGCGCAGGGCCACCTCCAGCTCGCGCAACTGCCCGTCGGCCTGTTCGATCTCGCCGTGGAGCGCACGCACCGAAGCGCCACACGTTTCGAGTTGCCGGCGCAGCTCCTGCCGTCGTTCGCGCTCGCGCATCACCTCGGCACGCTGCGACTCGAGCGCCGCGGCCAGCTCCTCGCGACGCTGCTCGCTCGCGCGGCATTCTTCCTGCGCCGCGGCGATACGCTCGTGCGCCTCGCGGGCTTCGCGTTCGGCGGTCTCGCGCTGCTGGTGGAGCGTCTGGAGCTGCCGCCGCTGGGCCTCGAGCGCCTGCTGCCGGGCATTGCACCGCTCGGCGGCGCGACCGGCCTCGACCCGCGCCGCGGTGAGCTCCTGGACGGCGACGTCGAGCGCGTGCTGCGTCTCGCGGACCTGGCGATCGAGCGTCTCGATCCGAGCCTCCACTTCCTGCTGGTTCTGCGCGCAGGCGCTGTGCTCGGTCTCGACGCGACGAAGCTGCTCGCGGAGCTGCGCAGCCGCACGGGCCAGCTCGTCACCCTCGCTGCGCAGGGTAGCGATCTCGCGATCGAGGCGCTGGCGCTCGTCGTCGAGCCGGACGAGTTCGGTGCGCGCTTCGGCATGACTCTTCTGCGTCGTCGCGATGCGTTCGAGCAGTGCCTCCCGCTGCACGCGCTGGTCGGAACGTTGCGCATCGAGTTCTGCGCGGGTACGCGTCGTCTGTTCGAGCCGCGTCTCGATCTCGTCGATTTCGGCCTGCAACTGTCGTATCTGGGCCTTGCGGCTGATGAGCCCGACCAGCCCCTTGGCAGCCCCGAGCGTGAGCCGACCGTCGCTCTCGACCGTGTCGCCATCGAGCGTGACGAAGGTGTAGCCGGCCGGGGCTCCCTGGGCGAGGGCCATCGCCCGTTCCATGACATCGACGACGATCGTGCGTCCCAGGACGAATTCGGCCAGTGGCCGATACGCCTCATCGCAGCGTACCCACTCCGCGGCCCGGGCCACGAAGCCGGGCGCGTCGCGGTAATCTTGCGGGGCCGGCGACTGCCGGGCCACGCGATCGAGGGCAATGATCCCGAGCGAGCCGGGCGGCTCGTCCCGCCGGCCGAGCTCCGCCAGAAAAGCGTAGCCGTCGCGGACGACCACCAGGTGCTCGAACCGCGCCAGTACCGATGCCAGCGCATCGACGCGTGGATCGTCGATCCGCAACACGTCCGCCACCAGTCCGACAACACTGCCATCACGCGCGGGGCCGTCGTCGCCCCAGCGCAGCACCGCGCGTGCGCCCTGCCCGACACCCTCCTGACGCTGTTCGAGGTCTTCCAGCAGGTTCAGCCGGGAGAGCGCAGCGCTGCGGCGTTCCTTGATGTCGGCGAGCTGCCGGTCGTGTTGTTCGATTTGCGCCTGGGTTTGTTCGAGCTGGGCGTCTTTCTCGCGGATTTGCGTGGCGAGCTCGCCGGCCTGTGCGTCGAGTTCTTCGCAGCGTTGCTGCAACCCCGCCTCGCGGACCGCGAGGTCGGCCCGCTGCGCTTCGGACGCCTCGCGCCGCTGGGTCAGCGTGGCGAGCCGGTGTTCGATCTGCTGGGCTTGTCGCTGGAGATTCTCGTGCTCATTGTGCAGGCGGCTCGTATGCCGAGCGGCCTCGAATGCCGCCGCCCGTTGCTGTTCGAGGGCGTCGCGGGCTTCTTCGAGCCGCCGGGCGGCCTGCTCCCGCCTGGCCTCAAGGGCGGCGATGCGCTCGGCCTGTTCGCGCTGCGCGCGCGTGAGCGTCTCCAACTCACGCTCGTCGTCGGCGAGTCGGGCCGCGAGCTCGGCGGCTTGGCGGGCGGCCTGCTCGGCGTACTCGGTGCGCCCGCGCTGCGTCTGGGCCAGTTCTTCCAGCCGCCGGCGCCCCTGCGTGATCCGTTCCGCGACCGCGCTATCCTCGGTCTCAAGGTCGCGGAGCTCCTCCTCGGCCTGCTGGATCCGCTCGTCGATCGCTTGAACCTGATGCTGCAGCTCGGCCGCGTCCGCGTCGAGCCGCGCCAGCGCGACGCGCTTGCCGTCCAGTACGTCGCGCTGCGCACGCACCTGCTCCTGCTGGGCGGCGAGCGTCTGTACCAGCTCGTGGTATTCGGCCAGCGAAAACGACGAACGCAGCTCGCGCAAACGCGCATCGTATTCCTGGAAACGCCGGGCCTTGCCCGCCGCCAGCTTCACGCTGCGCAACCGGCGCTCAAGCTCCTCGATCACGTCGTTGAGCCGCAGCAGGTTGTTCTGTGTGCGTTCGAGCTTGCGCTGGGCCTCGGCCCGCCGAACGCGGTAGCGACTGATGCCGGCGGCCTCCTCGAAAATCTCCCGGCGTTCGTTCGGGTTGGCCTGGAGCAGCGCGTCTACGCGCCCCTGCTCGATGACGCTGTAAGCATCCATTCCGACGCCGGTGTCGAGCAGCAGATCGCGGATGTCCTTCATGCGACAGCGCTTGCCGTTGATGCGATATTCGCTGTCGCCGCTGCGATAGAGGACGCGGGTGACGGTGACTTCGTCCTCGTCGCACGCGAGGAAATGCGTGGCGTTGTCGAAAGTGAGGTCGACCTGTGCGAAATTGGCGGGTTTGCGCGTGCGCGAGCCGGCGAAAACCACATCGAGCATCTTGCGCCCGCGAAGCGTCCGGGCCGATTGCTCGCCCAGGACCCAGCGCAACGCGTCGAGAATGTTGCTCTTGCCGCACCCGTTGGGGCCGACAATCGCGGTACGCCCCGGGCCGAACTCGAATTCGGTTCGGTTGGCGAAGCTTTTGAACCCGTGCAATACGATTCGCTTGAGATACACGCTCGGCTACTCGATTTCCGCTTGAGACGGTTCGCGTTTCACCACACCCGTAGTGCCACTCGCAACGCAAGATATAGTAGCGTTGACGTTCACATGGTACAAGAAATACACCAACCCGCGCCGCGCACGCTGCGTACCCACCCGCGAGGCCAGGTGCCCCCGGCGCGGTCACTCTCCCGCGGCAGGCAGGGCCGGCGCGCGGCCGCGATCGAGAAGGTACGTCGGCAGACTCTTGAGCAGCCCCCAGGGGTGATCGAGCGCTTCGATTTCGCCGCGACAGTTGTACCAGCAAGCCGTGCACGCCCGCGGCAGCAGGCTGGCATTGAGGCGGCGTGCGATTCGTGCGCTGCTGTCCGCAAACAGGTTGGCCACGGGCCGCTCGCGGTGTTCGACGCAAACGGCGATGTTGCCCGTCGAGTCGATGTTGAAGAACCGCCGACCCGCCTTGCAGCCGCTGACACCGCCGTCGAGTGCCTTGTCGAACCGCGCGAGGAAATAGGGGTTGGACAGGAAGTTCGGATATCGCCGCCGCAACGACAAGAGATAGGCGCTCACGCCCCCGTCGTGTAGGGCGCAGCGGTGGCGGGGGTTGCCGGTTTTCTCGGTGCTGTAGGGCTGGACCATGAAATACGCGCCGCGCTCGGCCGCCATGCGGATCATGGGTTCGATCTGATCGAGGTTGTCCTCCATCAGCACACACATCCAGTTGACGCGCTGCCATTTGTACCGGCGTGCCCGGCTGAAGTGTTCGATCCCTGCGAGGGCGCGTTCGAAAGCGCCCGGCATGCCCCGCTTGCGATCGTGCCGATCGGGGTCGGCATAGTCGATGCTGATCGAGACGCCCCACAGACCGGCGGCGAACAACTCGTCGGCCAGCTCGCGAGTGATGAACCAGCCGTTGGTCGTCAGAAAGGGGAAATGGTATTCGCCGACGGCGCGGACGATATCGACGATATCGGGGCGGATCAGCGGCTCCCCACCAGCCAGCGAAACCAATATCGTGCCCCACTCGGCGAGCTTGCGCGAACCTTCCTGAAACTGGGCAACGGTCGTTTCGGGGGCGTCGCCCATCGGATCGCACCAGTAGTGGCAGAATGCGCAGCGAAAGTTGCAGCGGTAGTTGACCTGCCACGCGCACCACACGGGCTTGCGTGTCGACCACGCTCGCGCCAGTTGCAGCTTTTTCCCGAGAGTCGAACGCGCCAAACCTTTTCTCCGCGGCTGCGGACCTCGCCGCCACCTTGAGAGCCCGCAACCTGCGCCAAGCCTAAACCCGCCGGGGACGCTTGAACAGACCCGCACCGGGGGCGATGGTGAGGAAAAACGACTCCGCGCGACGAGGCCGGCCTGTTACCGGCGGGCCGCTCCGCGTTTCTTGTAACGCGCGGTGACCACCGAGTGCATGCCGCCGCGCGGACGCCAGCGCGTGGTGACGGTCATCTCGCGCGGTTCGAGCACGGCGACCAGCTCGTCGAGTATGCGGTTGGTGACCGCCTCGTAGAAAATGCCCTGGTCGCGGAACGCCTGGAGGTAGAGCTTGAGGCTCTTGAGTTCGACACAACGCCGGTCGGGCACATACTCGATTTCCACCGTGCCGAAATCCGGTTGCCCGGTAACCGGACAAAGGCTGGTGAACTCGGGCGCAACGTGGCGAATGACATAATTGCGCCGCGGAGCGGGGTTGGCGAAAACCTCGAGACCACGGTTCGCGGAACGGGCCATGCGCATCTCTCCTGAAACCCGGCGGGCGGTCAGCCGATTGCCGGCACACCCGGGACCGGCGATTATGGGAGCGATCTGCCGATAAGAGCAAGGGAAACGCGCGGCGCAGCGCGTCCCGCGAACGCCGGGCCCGGCGCACACACCGACCGCAGCACACGTCGCCAGGCCCGCTTCCATGCGACGCTTGTTCAACCACAGGGTACCAGGAACCGAAGCCATGCGGCACCGCCGACAACGACAGACCACACTCCACGAGCGGCCGCGACCGCGTACGACTCGTCACCCCGCTGCGAAACGACGCAAACGCTGCGGTTGGATTACGGCGGGCGTCGTTGCCGGCGGCCTGTGGTGGTTCGTGCTGCCGCTGGCAGGCTGCGACCTGATATCGCTGTTCGTCCAGTTGACACCGGCGCCAGCGTTCGATTTCGCCCGGCTTGCGCGCGATGTGGACATGGCCCTCGACGTGACCGAGGTGAATCTCGGCTGGCAGCGACGGGAAGACGTACGCCGGCGCTGGGCCACACCGGACGTGCGCGTCGAGTTCGTCACGATTCCGGAAATCCGCATGACGTACATGCTCAGGACGAACCCGCGGGAAGGCAGCTACACCGTCGTCCTGCCCGGTACGAGCCGACCGCGACACGTCATGATCGACCTGGGCATGCGCCCCAGCTACGACCAGGACCTTGGCGTGAGCTTCCACACCGGCTTTCGTATCGCGGCGCTGGCCGTGCGGGCGGACCTCGCCGATCGGCTGATGAAACCCTACCCGGTCCGCGTCGTGGGCTATTCGATGGGTGGAGCGATCGCGGTCATCCTCGCCGCCCACCTCGACCACGACGGCTACGACGTGAGCAGGATTGTGACGCTCGGACAGCCGGCCGTCACGAACGCGGACGGCGCCGCCCGGCTGGCGCACCTGCCGCTGCTGCGGCTGATCGCGGGAGACGACCCGATCGTGTGGTGGACGGAGCGGAATTACACGCAGTTCGGCCCGGCGATCATTCTGCTCGACGGCCCATACATCGTCTACCTGCCCCCCGATGATCCCGATTATGATCTGGCGGCCAAGTTGCTTTCCGATGTGGATGATGATCGAATGCACGATCATGCGACGTATCGCGAGCGGATCGCATCCAAGGTCGGAACCGACGTGTACGAAGTGCGTTTCGCCGATCGCAGCGCGTTTCTCGCCCCGCCGGCGCTGGTTCCCTGATCGCCGCGGCAGCGCAGGCGACGCGGCACGCTCAGTCGCGCGAGTACGGTAGCCGCCGTGACGAATCGTCGAAAAACCCGCGCAAGCCGGCGCCGTCGCGAAACCCCACCCCGCGTTGGCCTCGACGCATTGCGCGATCGGGTCGAACGCGCGCTGGCGTCCCGGGCCCGGCTCCTGGCCGGCTCCGACACCGACGCCGTCCGTCTTTTCCACGGCGCGACCGAGGGCATCGACGGACTGGTGATCGAGAAATTCGCGGATGTGCTCGTGGTTCAGCTACACGAGCAGCGCTTGTGCGCCCGCGAGCCGGAGGTGCGCACGGTCTGCGCCGAGCTGGCCCGCCGGCTCGGGGCCCGGGCCGTGTACTGCAAGCGTTTCGCCCGCGACCGCAGCGCGGCGCTCGCCCGGCTGCGCGGGCTGCACACCGACCCCGAACCTTGGATCGGCACGCCGATCGAACCCGAGTTGTCCGTCGTGGAACACGGCGTCCGCTACCTCATCCGACCTTATGACGGCTATTCGGTCGGACTGTTCCTCGAACACCGCGACAATCGGCGGCGTATCCGCGAGTTGGCTCGCGGCCGGCGGGTGCTCAACGCCTTCGCGTATACGTGCGGCTTTTCCGTCGCGGCAGCCCTCGGGGGAGCCGAAAACACGGTCAGCGTCGATGTATCCCGGCGTTATCTCGAATGGGGCAAACGCAACTTCGCAACCAACCGAATCGACCTGAACCGACACACGTTTCTCTGTTCGGACATTTTCGCCTACCTCCACCGAGTGCGGCGGCAGGGGCGGCGGTTCGACCTGGTGGTGCTCGATCCGCCCACGTTCGGGCGGTCCAAACGACCGCGAAGCGTCTTCGCCATCGCAGAGGACCTCGACCGGCTCGTGGCTGGCGCGGCGGACTTGCTGTCCCCCGGCGGGATCGTGTTGTTGGCGACAAACCACCGTAAGACGTCGCGGCGACGGCTGGAAGCGGCGTTGCGAAGCGCAAGGGCGGGCCGACAGATCGAGATCCTGACGCGGCCCGCGCTACCGCCGGATTTCGCCGGCGACGAGGCATACGCCAAGGCCGTGCTGGCCCGGCTGCACGAGCCCGGGCACCCGCGGGGCTCTCGACGCAACCGCCCCGGCGAACCGAACGGCGGATAAACACGCAAAAAACCCAAAAAAGTCACCCGAATGCACTTGACGCGCTTGGCGCCGGCGCGACAATTGGCCGCTGGAATCTGCGTTTCGAGCGATTCCCGTCGGCGCGGCGGGATCGAAACGCGCGGTCTACAGCAAGTGGGAGATAAAGACATGCTGGCACAGCAAACGACCAACGGTCTGACCGACATCCTCAACAACCTCGGTCTGGGCAACTTCGCGAGCTTCGGCGTGATCGGCCTTGTGGTCGGCGGCCTGCTCCTCTGGTGGTTCTGGCGCTGGTTCCGCGACTAGAGTTCGCTATACAACGCTCGACGACCCGCGGCCGGGTAGGGCTGCTTGCCCACCGCCCGGTCGAACGTGGTGCGTGGAGCTTCGCTGAACCCCGTGAGCGGGTTCGGCAATGGCGGATTCGGAAGCAAGCGCTACGGCACAAACAGCTTTGCAAAGCAGGAGATTGAGATGAACTTTGGTGATCTCAACACGATTTTTACCGGCGGCATCGGCACCGTGGCGTTTTTCGCCATCTTCGCCTATGCCACTCTCCGCTGGTTCTTCGGCCTCGACTTCTTCAGCTAAGCAAGCCGAAGAGCGGCGATAGCGCTATCGCCGGTGAATCAGCAGATGTGACAGGCGTCCGCGGCTCGTCTTGCGAGCGTTGGACGCCTGTTTTCTATGCGCAGCCCGCCACCGCCACCTGTTTCCCCCGTCAATACGCTTGACCGCATTCAGATCACGTAGTCGGGCGCAAAACTGTCGGGTCGCGGCTGGTCGGGGTCTTCCGGCGGGCGTGGGGGCCGGATGCGCAGCACGGGGGGAGAAAGCGACACCTGGTAGCCGGGAGCAACACTCTTGGTGATGAACACCCCGCCGCCGATGACCGCGCCGTCCCCCAGCGTGGTGGAGCCGCCGAGTATCGTGGCGTTGGCGTAGATGGTTACATTGTTGCCGACGGTGGGATGGCGTTTGTGGCCACGGATGAGCCGGCCGCGCTCGTCTTTGGGGAACGAGAGCGCGCCGAGTGTCACGCCCTGGTAGATTTTGCAATTGTCGCCGATCTCGGTCGTTTCCCCGATCACGACGCCGGTGCCGTGATCGATGCAGAAGTTGCGGCCGATGCGAGCGCCGGGGTGGATGTCGATGCCGGTAAGCTGGTGGGCATGTTCGGTCATGATGCGTGGCAGCTTGGGCACCGCCAGCGCGTAGAGCTCGTGGGCGTAGCGATAGATCGTGATTGCCAGCATACCGGGATAGGCGAGGATGATCTCGGCGGTACTCTCGGCCGCGGGGTCGCCGTCGTAGTGTGCCTGCACATCGTCGGCCAGCATCGCGCGAATCGCGGGGATGCGTTCGACGAACCGGCCGGCGAGCTGGGCCGCCTGTTGGCTGCACATGTCGGCGTCGCCCTTCTCGCCGCGTTCCTCGGCCTGGTGGCACAGGCAACGGCTGATTTCGCCGCAGAGCCGACCCCACAGCCGCGGGAGCAGCTCGCCGATGTGGTAGCCGATGTTGAAGCGAGTCAGATCCTGGCGGCCCATGTAGCCGGGGTAGGAAATCTCCAGCAGCAGGTCGCAGAGCCGCACGATACCGGCGCGCGAAGGCAGGTAGGCGCGGTCGATATGTTGCGTTCGCGGATCGGCGTCGTAGCTGGCGACCAGCGCCTCGACCAGTGGTGCGAGCCGTTCTCCGAGCGGTTGCGAACCTCCCACGATCATCGCCTCAACCCTTGCGAATCAACCGTCCCCGGGCATCGTGACACTGCATCTGAATCTGGTCCGCGTGCAGATTCGAATCGGAGCGTACCGAAATCCGACACTCGTGCTGTATTTCGAGCTCGTGAATCTGGGCTCGCTTCCGGTTTTGCAACAGGTAGGCGACCTGCGGCGCCGCCGCCACTTCGATCGCGTGGACATTCTTGTTGGTCAGGGCCAGATGCAACGAGCGCATCACGTCCAGCACGACCGACTCGGGCGATTTCACCAGTCCGCTGCCCCGACAATGCGGGCAATCCTGGTAGACGCTGCGGGTCAGGGACGCGCGTTGGCGCTGGCGGGTCAGCTCGATCAAGCCGAACTGGCTGAACCGCAACACTTTGGCCCGCTCCTTGTGGGCCTTGAGGTTGCGTGCCAACCGCCGCTCGACTTCCCGTTTGTGCGCGTCCTGGCGCAGGTCGATGAAGTCGCACACCACCACGCCGCCCAGATCGCGCAGGCGAAGCTGCCGGGCGATCTCGTCCGCGGCTTCGAGGTCGATCTTGTACGCGGTTGACTCGGCGTCGTCCTCGGTGCGGAACTTGCCGCTGTTCACGTCGATGGCCACCAGCGCTTCGGTCTGGTCGATCACGAGCGAGCCGCCCGACTTGAGCGGGACATGACGCGAGTGGAGCCGCTGGAGCTCCTCCTCGATGCCGTAGCGGTGGAAGATCGGCTCGGGATCGTCGTAATGTACGACGGCGTCGCGTGTTCGCGGCGAGAAGATCGCGAGGAATTCGCTGGCCCGCCGGGCCACGTCGGCATCGTCGATCACGATCCGCTTGATGTCGCTGGTGTACACGTCGCGGATCGTGCGGATCACCAGGTCGGACTCGGTGTACAGTTCCGCCGGCGCCTTGCGCTTGGTCATGCGATTCTCGACCGTCTTCCAAAGCCGGCTGAGGTAGTTCAGATCGCTCTGGAGCTCGCGCTTGGTACGGTCGAGGGCGGCGGTACGCGCGATGAATCCGATGTTGTCGGGCAGGTCGAGCTCGCGCAGCACGTCGCGCAGGCGGTGGCGGGTGTCCTCGTCTTCGATCTTGCGCGACACGCCGAGCTGCCGCATGCCGGGCATCATGACCAGAAACCGCCCGGGGATGCTCAGGTAGGTGGAGAGCGTCGGTCCCTTGGTGCCGATACCCTCCTTGGTGACCTGCACGATCACCTCCTGTTTGCGACGCAGACAACGCTGGATCGGTGGGCGGCTGCGGCGGGGCATCTTGCGGCCGACGTTCTCGGTGTGTTTTTCTCCCTCGGGGAAATACTGGGGGTGCAGGTCGGAAACGTGGAGAAAGCCATTCTTACCCTGGCCGAAGTCGATGAACGCCGCCTGGATGCTCGGCTCGACGTTGGTGACTACGCCCTTGTAGATGTTGCCGACGTGGTTTTCGGAGGAAGCCCGTTCGAGGTAAATCTCCTGGAGCACCCCGCCTTCGAGAATCGCGATCCGGCACTCCTCGCCCGGTTCGACATTGATGATCATCTCGCGTTCGCCGGTGGGGGCCAGCGCGCGTGTCGCTGCTTTGGACTTGGCGGGCGCATCCTCGGTGGCCGCGGGGGCGCCGTCGGCCGGTTCCTCCCCGTTGGTGGACTTCCGCCGACGGCGCCGCCCCCGCCGCCGCCGCTTGCGCGAGGTCTTGCGCTCCCCCTCTTCTTCCAAGTGTTCCTCATCCCCGGCCTCCGCATCGGGGGCGGGCTCGGGCGGTGTTTCGTCTTCGGCGGGCGACGTTTCGGGCACTGTGCCGACGTCCTCGGGAGGCGCGGGCGACTCCGTCCCTTCGGTGGTTTGGGTGGTGGAATCGCCCCCCTCACCGGCGCGCTGCTTGCGACGCCGCCGACCGCCCCGACGCCGTCTGCGGGATGTCGGCTGCTCCTCGTCCGGGGAACGATCGGGAGGCGCCGGCTCCGCAACGCGGTGCTCCTCAGGCGCGACGACGGCGACATCCCCCTTCTCGTCAAAGCCGTTGTCGGAAACATCGACGGCGGTTTCAACCGGCTCGGCGAGCCGCGCCCGCGACACACTCGGGGGAGGCTCGTGCTCCGCGGCGGTCGCCGGCTCGGCAGCGGACGTGAGCCGGGGGCTGGGCGGAGCCGCCGCCGGAAAGCGAATGACGATCGCATCCTCGCTGCGCACGACTTCGGCCCCGGGGGTCTCGACCTGGATGGCGGCCGCTTCGGTGCCCGAATCACCCCGCGGCGAGTCGGCGGATCGCGCAGCGGGCGTCTTGCGTTTGCGCGTCCCTGTCGCCGCCTGTTTTCGCTTGGTGGTTTTCTTCGGGGTCGTCTTGGCGGATTCGGCGGACGCGCCATCGGTCGCGGTCTTGCGCGCCGTCTTTTTCTTTGTGGTTGCGGCGGATTTGCGAGTCGTCTTGCGTTTGGTCGTCGCCGTCTTGGTTTTTTTCGCAGCGGTAGTCTTGGCGGTCTTGCTGCGCGTAGTGGATTTCTTCTTGGCGGCTTTTTTCCTGGCCGCAGACGCGGTCTTGGTGGAAGCGTTTTCCGCCCCAGCGGCGTCCTGCTCGCGTGTGGTTTTCTTCTTAGCCAACGTGTTTCCTTTCTCTGGCTGGCGGCCAGCTCTCGGCGGCTGCCAACGGAGTTTTCCAAAGGATCTCGACCCGCCGGGTTCGCGACTTCAGCACGTCGCCGGCGGGAAGACCCAGTACTTGCAAGACCTCCTCGGGCCGTGCGGTGCGCTGCTCGATGTAACGCAAGCGCATGCGCAGGTGGTTGCCGTCGAGGTCGATTTGATCGATGCACGGGCGGATTTCGACCTGCCGCGTGGGGCGCTGCGGACCGAAATCGCGGGTGATGAGAGCCGAATCCCGCATCATGAGGTTGTCGAGCCCCGCGTGCGCGATGCCAGCCTCGTCCGCGTCGAGTTCGGCAAGCCAGGTGACGCATGCGGGTTGTGGACGCACACGCCGCTCCAGCACGAGCAGCTCGACGAGCCGGCAGCCGGCGGGCAGCGCATCCGCCAGCGTCTGTGCCAGCCACCCGGCGCGCGCGGCATGAGCGAGCGTCACCATCGCCCACTCGCACTCTGAAGCCAGGCCGACGCTGCGCGGCACAGGCAACACGAGTCGCGGCTGCGGGTTGAAGCCGAGCGAGTAGGCCACCGGCCAGCGGGCGCGGCTGAGCGTGCGCGCGAGCATGCGGATTTCGTCGTGGTGCGAAAGATAGCGCAGGTCGCCTTCGAGCGTGAAGCACACCGCCACCTGAACCCAGTTCTCGGGCGAGTGGTCGGCGGGCGATTGGTGGGGGGCGGGCGCCATCATCAGATTCCGCTTTCGGGCGAGATTTCGCGCAACTTGTCTCGCAGGTAGTTGATGACCTCGCGGTCGCCGTCGAAACGCAGCACTTTTCGGGCGATGCCTTCGCAGCGTTTGAGAGAGGTGCGGCGAATGACGCGTTTGATCTCGGGGATCTCCTTGGGGGCCATCGAAAGCTCGCGCAGGCCGAGCCCCAGCAGCAACTCAGTATAGATGGGCGAACCCGCCATTTCGCCACACATGGCAACGGGCGTCTGCGCGCGGCGACCAGCCTGGATGACCTCGCGAATCAGCTTGAGCACCGCGGGGTTGTGCGGGCTGTACAGATGGGCGACGCGCTGGTTGGAGCGATCCACCGCGAGCGTGTATTGCGTCAGATCGTTCGTACCGATGCTCAGGAAAGCCGCCTCGCGCGCGAAGGCCCCGGCCAGCAGCGCCGCGGCGGGCGTCTCGACCATGATGCCGACAGGGATCTCGCGGGCGAAGGGAATCCCGTCCTCCTCGAGATCCTCCATCGCGTCGTGGAGGGTGGAGCGGGCCTGGCGCAGCTCCATCAGCGTGGTAATCATGGGGAACATGATCCGCACGTCGCCATCCACGGCCGCCCGCAAGATCGCCCGCAAGTGGGTCTTGAACAGATCGAGGTGGGTCAGGCAGTAGCGTACGGAGCGCAGCCCGAGCACGGGGTTGTGATTGAGTTGGCTCTGGCCCTCGTCGTAGTCGCGCAGATACTCGGCCATCTTCTCGGCGCCGAGATCCATCGTGCGGATCGTCAGCGGCTTGCCGCGCGCGTGGCGCACCGCCCCGCGGAAGACCTCGTACTGTTGTTCCTCGGTGGGAGCCCGATCGGTGCCGAGGAACAGAAACTCGGTGCGATAGAGCCCGACCCCGTCGGCGGATACGTCGATCGCCATCCGCGTCTCGGCGGCGAGCTCGATGTTGGCCATCAGGAGGATGCGGGTACCGTCCTCGGTGACGGCGGGCAGATCGCGCAGCTCGGCGAGCTGGGCCTCGAAGGCACGGTACTCGCGCTGCCGGGAGCGGTACCGCTCGATGGTTTGCTCGTCGGGATTCGCGACGACGACACCATGCGTGCCGTCGAGGATGATCGTTTCCCCGCCGGCGATGTCACTGGTGATATCGTTGAGCGCGACGACAGCGGGAATGCCGAGCATGCGCGCGATGATCGCGGTGTGCGAGGTCTGACCACCGACGTTGATCGCGAACCCGAGGATGTGGGCGCGGTCGAGCTGGATCGCCTGCGACGGGGTGATGTCGTGAGCGACGATGATGACCGGCTCGGTCAGTCGGGCGATGTTCTCGCGGGCGCGACCGAGAATATGCCGCAACACCCGTTTTTCGATGTCGAACAGGTCGCGAACTCGTTCTTTCAGGTAGGGATCGCTGACGCTGCGAAACATGCGTTGGCGCTGATTCATGACCTGGCCGAACGCGTAGGCGGCGGTATATCGCTGCTTTTCGATCAACTCGACGACGGCGTTGCGGAGGCCCTTGTCGGCGATGAACTCTTCGTGGAAAGCGAAAATCGCGGAAGTCTTGTCGCCCAGCTTGCGGGCGGCGGCAACACGCAGGTCGGCGACCTCCTGGCGCGACGTATCGAGCGCCGCGTCGAGCGTCGCGATCTCGGCGGCGAGCTGAGCCGGCGCGATCGTGCGGCGGGGGATGCGATACTCTTCCGTATCGAGTACCAGAGCCGGACCGATCGCCACGCCAGGCGATGCGTTGATGCCTTTTTTCGTGATCATACTACGCGGACACCGCCGCGGCCGCGCCGTCGCGTTGCCGCGCCCGGCACGGAATGCCGTTTCGAGCCAAACTGACCAAGGCCGCTGCGCCCGCGAACAACGCCCCGCGGGCGTTTGTCGTTCATGCCCGGGCAGGGAGGCGGGGCGGCCGATTCACGGCGCCGCCGGGCCCTCGCGCGGAGCGCGGCACTATTCTTCGTTGAACCCCGAATCGATCAGAGCGATCAGGGTTTCGGCGGCCTGGGGCGCGTCGGCGCCGTCGGCCACCACTTTGACTGCCGTCCCCTGCGTGGCCATGAGCATGAGCAGCTCCATCGGGCTGCACCCGTCGGCCTCGCGATCTTCACAATGCACCTTGATCTGTGAGGAAAAACGCGACGCGGCATCCACGAACTGCATGATCGGCCGAAAATGCAGCCCCTCCTTGTTCCGGATGACGGTCTCCCTCTCCACAATCACGGGCATTTCCACGTTGGACTCGTTCGCAGTCATCGGTTCGTCACGCCGGCATCTCAGTCGCCCGGCGCGGCATCGTCCACTTCCTTGAGTAAATCGACGATCTTCTCCACTGTGTCAGACTGTTGCAGAAACCGCCGAAAACGCTCCTGCTGCAAGTGCCGAAACACCAACTCCATCGCCTGGAGATGTTGCTCGGGCTCGTCTTCCGGGCTGAGGATCAGAAACACCCCGAAGACCGGCCCCCCATCGAGCGCGGCGAAATCGATCCCCGTCGTGCTCCGCCCGATCGCCGCGACAACCCGCTTGAGCCCGCTGACCTTCGCGTGCGGAGCGGCGACACCCTTGCCGAACCCGGTCGTTCCCCGCGTCCGCTCGCGGGCGATGATCGACTTGATGACCCCGTCCGTCGTTCCCGCGGGAATCGCTCCCGAATCCGCCAGCACACGCACCAGCTCGCGGATCACGCCATTGCGATCCCGCGACTCCAGCTCCGGTACGATCGCCTCCTCGCACACCAACTCGCAAAGCTTCATCGCCTTCTCCGCCCGCGGCTTGATTTTCAGACCGTACCCGGCTCCTCGGTTCCTTTCGGCGGGTGCTTCCGGTTGCGGACTTTTTCCTTGTGACGCCGAATCTGTCGCTCCACCTTGTCGAGGACGAGATCGACCGCCGCGAAAGCGTCTTCGTGCTCCTCGCTGGCGACGAAAGGCGGCGTTCCTTCGGCTCGGACGATGATTTCAGCCGAGTGCAGGCCGTTGTTGCCGTCGAGAATGACCTCGGCCGCATGCACCCGGTCGTAGTAGCGTTGAAGCCGCTCGACCTTCTTGAGGCAGTACTCTTCGAGCGCCTCGTTGACCCCCATATGTCGGCCGGTAACGGTAATTTGCATCGCTGCTTGCCTCCTGCCGCGGGCCACCGACCCGCGTCGCCTGGTGCCTCCCCCCTCAGGCAGTCAAACTGGACCACCCCCGCATCGCCGGGAGCCCCCTCACACACATCGCATCCGAGGCCGACCGAAGCGCACCGGCGATTCGATTCCTGCGAGTCATATCACACCACTTTCTGCGGCAATGTACACGCCAGCACGCAATATCGTCAAGCGACCCGCTCGACCGGGCGCGCCGCCGGGCAACCCGACCAGCCGGCCCGGTCCGGTCCCGCGCCCTGTCGGGCGCGCTGGCGATCGGCCTGTCTGAAAGAGTGTAGTGGGTTCGCCGCGTGGCGGTTCGGCCGGCAATCCACAATACGAAAGAATCACCCCGCAACCGGGAGATGGGATGTGCGTCGAAGCAAGTCCCCCGGGCGGGCGAGAGCCGCCGAATACCCCCTGTCATGGCACAAAGCGTCTGATAAAACTCGACGACTCACGCGCCCTGCGTGCAACAGCGGGTCGATGCGCGGCGTACCAGTCGCGGCGCGACGCGAACCGATTGCGGAGGCGGAGGTTCCTTCTGCCCCAGGCGCGACACGATCGATTCGACGGCGCGCCGGCCAATCTGCTCCCCCTCGAAATCCACACTCGTGAGGCCCGGCGAGATCCGCCCCGCCACAGTCTCGTTTCCAAACCCCACAATCGCGATTTCGTCCCCCGGCCGGCGACCGACCCGCTCGCTCAGCATCATGACCGAGATCGCGAGGAAATCATCGGACGCAATCACCGCGTCCACACGCGCGAGCCGCGAAGCAAGCGTCTCGACCGCGTTGGGATCCGCAATCGTCACCGTATCTTCATCGGCGTCGATCCCATATTCGCGGCAGACCTCGTATACCCCTTCGAGACAGTGGGCCGCTTCGCCCGGCACCCGGACACAAACCACGCTCCGCCGACCGTTGCGAAGCAAGAAACGAGCCACCATCCGTCCGGCTTCGACAAGGTCCGGCTGAATCAGGTCACAGGTGAAGTCTTCGATGGGCACCGCCGAGGCGACGGGAGCGGTCCCGAACATCTGGCGCAATTGACGGGATGCGGCCGCCGACAGCGACGCGAAGTTCACGACGCCGTCCACGCGGTCGGTGGTGATGGTGGCGATGCGGTCGGCGTCGTGGTCGGAACCGGTTTCGACGACGTGGACCACATACCCCGAGCGTGCCGCTCGCTCCGTCACGCCCCGCAGGAACGCGCTCGCCAGCGAACTCGACAGGTCGCGGATCAGCGCGACGAGCGCGTAGTTGCGTCCGGTGGCAAGCGAACGGGCGGCATAACTGGGCACGTAGTTCAGCCGCCGACATGATTCGAGCACCTTCTGCTTGGTTTTCAGGCTGATATCCGGGCGGTCGTTGAGCGCGCGGGAAACCGTCCCTCGCGAGAGCCCGGTATCCCGCGAGATGTCCTCGATCGTAATCTTTCGCATTTGTGGCCCTTTCTCGGGGTTGGACGTGACGAATCGGCGGGACGATCCCACCCCGTTTTGTCGGCCAAGGTTCCGAACGAAACCGTATCAAACTGATTCTATGCCCGCAGCGGAGCGTTGCAATTAGAAATTGCCTCGGGTCCGCGCGGCCGCTGCGTGCCGGATTTGCGGTGGCCAGCCCGGGTGGACGGGGCCACGCGTACAAGTACCGCGGGGGCGACACGTTCCCGCCGTCCCGGAAGCGCGACATGGTGCCTGATACGCGCCGACGCCGCGGTGTGGGCTCGTGCCTTCGGCCGCGGCGCGCGTGTCTCACGCATGCAGCGCAACGGCATGCGCGAGGCGGCGGGCGCCGGGGGGCGACCTACAACAAGACAACACCGGCTAACAATTCACACGGCGCTACTTGAGGCCGATCGTTTCTTCGAGCTGCTGGGGTGCGTTTTGGATCCCGAGAGGTTCGAGCGTGCCGAGCTGCTCGCGCTGCGTGACGAGAGCCGCTTTGAGAGAACGCGGTACCGTGGGATCGGGCACGGAGTAGATCGGCGGGTCCGTCACGCCCACCTGCATCACGTCGGTCGGGTCGTCGGTGTGACGCAGCCCGATGAGCTGCCCGACCACATGCGCCGCGACGTTGCCAATCGCCCCGCCGACGTCACCATCGGTCGTGACGGCGTTGGCGAACTCGCCACGCAATCCACGAGTGGCGATTTCGGTGGCGAAGACGATCGCGGTTCCTGTCGCCGTCGCGTTGCGGGGGTCCACGTAATCCGCAACCCCCAGGTATCCCTCGGGCGAGCGCCCGCCGACATAGACGGTCAGGTACGGCGTGGCGGGCGGCTCGGGATCGTCGGAGGTAAAGAAGTCGATGTCATAGCCGGAGTAGATGTTTTGCAGCCGCTGCAAGATCACCTGTTTGATGGTCGTGGTTTCGGCGGCTCCCCAGGATGGGTTGAAATCGGCGGCGTCGAGCGCCGGCAGGGGGCGAACCGGCAACGTCGCGGCCGCGGCCGGCCCGCCGTCGAACCGTACCAGCACGCGCTGCGGTCGGTGGGGGACGGTGGTGGCGCTGCGGTCGGCGCGAACATGGACGCTGATCCCGCCGTCAACAACGACGTAGTAATGCTGGCTGGCGTGCCCCACGACCAGTTGGGTGTCGCGGGTAAAGAGCACGAACTCGTAGAGCGGGGGCACGAGCCGGAAGCCGGCACCCAAGCCGAGGTTGGGGTCGAGCACGCCGTTGTCGCCGCGCACCATCGCCTCGTACCACGCCAGCACGTTGCGATCGCTATCGAGCAGCATGATGGAGAACTCATCTTCCGGCGTATAGAACTCATCGAACCCGGGGGTATGCATCATCGCGACGGACAACACGGCGCCGGCATCGAGCGGTCCCAGATCGAAGATTTGCCGCGAACGCGAGAAGGGGATGACGACGCTGGCCTCGTCGTCCACCAGCGGGATCAGCGGTGTGTCGGCGTCGATCGTGGTCGCGAATCGATCGACCACGTTGACCTGGCAGGCGGCGTAGTCACGCACGGCCTCTTCGGTGCGATCGGTGCTGATGTCGGCCCAGAGGAAGTAGCGTCCGGCGGGCACGTCGCGTTTGCCCAGCGCGCTGACGTTCTTGAGCGACAATGCCTGGGGGACGGTGAAGTTCAGGTCGTTGCCGTTGGGGGGCACGGTATCGAGCGGGATATCGTTGCGGGCCCCGACCCCCGCTGCCAGGGTCGTCCCGTCCGGAGAAACCGCGACCGAGCGGATCGCCGAGCGACACGGCTGGAGCTTGAGCTGTTCTTCGCCGGTAGCACTGACCCAGGTGCGAACGGTCCAGTCGGCGCTGCCGGTCACGAGCGTGGCACCGTCGGGCGAGAAGGCCACGGCCAGCACATCGCTCTTGTGG